>ERZ791883.395-NODE-395-length-55851-cov-8.094397_pt1 | contig 55851 bp, 43 predicted proteins | sample MGYA00510160_ERZ791883 | MGnify/ENA primary metagenome ERZ791883 (study PRJEB30046, sample SAMN00792072) | human gut metagenome | study: EMG produced TPA metagenomics assembly of the A metagenome-wide association study of gut microbiota in type 2... | reverse complement strand
GGGGGGCAAGGGGGGCTCTGCCCCCCAAAAAAAGCCTCGCAGAGTTTCGCCGCCCCTGCGGCGAAATAAATTCAAATCGTTTTTTCTGACGACAAGCGCGTCAGAAAAAACACCTCTCGCTCCGCAAACGTGCGCGCCTACGGCGCGTGCGCTGCAGCGGAGCGCAAGAAATAAAAAATGCCGTCCCTTTCGGGACGGCATTTTTTAAGTTACTTCACTCCGTTGACGTAGCGATACAGGAACGTCACGGCCTCGCCGCGCGTGCAGGAGGCGTAGGGGGAGAAGGTGGTCGTGCTGGTACCCTGGGTGATGCCCTTGCCGACAGCCCACAGGATGGCGTTATAGTAGCTCGCCTCGTTCACGGAGCTGACATCCTTGAACGGGTTGGAGTAGTAGCCGCTGGGCTTGCCCGCGTAGCGGTACAGGAACGTCACGATCTGAGAGCGCGTGCACTCCTGATACGGGGAGAAGGTCGTCGCGTTGGTACCGGCGGTGATGCCCTTCTGGCTGGCCCACAGGATGGCCTTGTAATAGCTGGCGTCTCTGACGGAGTTCACATCGGTGAACGGGTTGCGGGTGCTGGTCGGCTCCGGAGAACCGGCGGCGCGCCACAGGAAGGTCACGATCTCGGCACGGTTGCAGTTCTTGTACGGGGAGAAGGTCGTGCTGGACGTGCCGTTGGTGATCTTGTTGTTCACCGCCCACTTGACCGGCTCATAGAAGAAGTCGCTCGCCTTGACATCGATGAAGTTCATCGTCTGGGCGATGGTGATAGCCATCGTACCGGAGGCCTCTTCGCCCTTGGTGCCGTAAACGGTGAAGGGGATGTAGACGGTCTTGCCGGCCTCGGCCCATCTGGTGGTGTGGTAGGCGACGTCCGCAAGGTCATACTGCGTGCGGGAGGGCTCATAGTAGAACTTGTCGGTGCTGTCGGCCAGCTTGCCGGTGGAGTAGCTGCTGTAAGAGCGGTACAGGCCGCCGTAAGCGTAGGAGGAGACGTTCTTGCCGCTCACGTCGAACTTGACATAGTCGAGCGTGGACTTGCGGTAGGAGGTCTTGGCGTCCTGCAGGAAGTTGACGAAGTCGCGCGCGGTCAGCTGGACGGTGTCGTCGATGCCGACGGTGTAGGTGATGTCTTCCTTGACGACGGAGATGACGACGTTGACGTCATAGTTGACCTTGTCGGGCTTTCTGCTGTTGGGCTTTTCGATCTCACCGTAGACGCGGAAGGTCAGGGTGACGGTGTCCTTGCTGGGCTTGGAGACGGAGTCGAAGCTGACCTTGTCCATGTCGGTCATGTCAGTCTTGCTCTTGTTGGAAGAGGTGATCTCGGTGCTGCCATAGTACAGCGTGCCCTCGCTCTTGGCGCTGGGGATGGAGGAGGTCAGGACAGCGTGGTCAAAGGAAATCTCATCCTTGCGGGAGTTGTACTGGCCGTTATCTTCGGCGTAATCCTCAAGGAAGGATTCGAAATCCTTCTGGTTGAAGGTCACGCTCTTGCCCGCGACAACATTGTAGTTGATGTCGTAGGACTTCTGAGAAACGGTGATCGTACCGGTGGAAGCGATGTCGTCATCAACAGCGACAACATAGAGGGTAGCCTTGCCATTTCTGTCGAACGCGCTGGAGGAAACAGTGTAGTCCTTGTTCTGAGCAACGGGCTTCCAACTTCTGGGGGCGTAAGAGGTTCTGCTCCAGTCACCGTTGTACATGTCGGACTTGAAGCTGGTGCTGCCCTCATAGATGTAGAGGTAATCGTAATCGCTGTTGGTGAAGGTCACGGACTTGCCAGCGGAAGTGCCGGTCACGGTGTCCTTGATTTCGCCCTTGCTGTCGACAGTCAGGTACATGGTGACAACATAATTGTTGTTGACCTTGAGCTGGAAGCTGGCATCGCCAATGTAGGCCTCGTCAGCGTAGATGGTGAAACCATCGGTGACAGAACTGCCGTTGCTCAGCGTGGTCTTGCCATCCTTGAGGGTGACACGGCTGGGCGTACCAACAACAGTGATGGTATTAACATTGTTGTAGCGGAAGCTGCTGTCCTGCTTCTTGATCGCATCAGCGAGTTTATCCTGAATGTCGGACTGGCGGTAACTATCGCTATCGCCATTGACGATGGAGCTCAGCTTCACATCAAGAGCAGAGATATCAACGGTGTACTTAAGCGCAGGGTACTGCTTGCCCATGTAGGTGATGGTAGCGGTAATGGTAGCGGAGCCGGACCTGGCAGCGGTCAGCGCGGTCACCTTGCAGGAACCGTTACTCTGCTTTTCAGTCTTGACAAGAGCGCTGCCGCTCTCGACTGCCCAAGCAACATCAAAACCGGAATCGCCATAGTCGATGGTATGAGTGGGAGCAGTAGAGCTGTAAAGTTTAGGAGCTTTGAATGTGCAGTAATTCGTCAGCCCATTAGTAGCAATGGTCTTGCTGGAGCTTTCACCGTTGCGGTCCGGGGAATAGGGGTCATCTTTCACCGTGATGGTGATATTTGCCGTCTTGGCAATAGATTTGCCTTCCTTAACGGTACAGGTGACCGTATAATCGGTATCAGAAGAAACGGACGTAGGTGCCTTAAAGGTTGCCTTGGCCGAGGTATCGTTGCGGAACGTTGCATCCGGATTACTCGTCCAAGCGTAAGAAACGTTCTTATTACCATTGGCGCGGCTATACGTGGCAGTCAGTTCAACTTGCTGACCCTCATAGAGGGTGATGCTATTACCTTTGTCAATGGTAAGAGTTTGACCAGAAATACTAGTCTCATTGACAGTAATGTTAACGCTCGGAGCATTCTCCTCATTACTGGCCTTAACGGTCAGAGCGTTGCTCGCATAAGTAGCAGTGGCAGAACTATAACCAGTCACAGCAACCTTAAGGTTATCTGTGCTGAACGCAGGGTCATCGGTAAACTTTTCGATCGCAACAGTATAATTACCAGAAGTACCGGTGACATTATAAGTCCTGCCCTGATAAGTAACGGTCTTAGCAGCCGCTTCAAAAGCGGCCTGCGGGTCAGTAACCGTGATGCCGGTCTTCTGCGCCGAACCGGAGATTCCCGATCCATCGCTCGGTGTATAAGTAATCGTGCAAGTAACGCTTGCCTTTGAGCTGACAGTCGTTGCGCTCTTGGCTTTCACGGAAACCGTAGCCTTGGTGTCCTTATCTGCGCCGTCCCCAGTAATTTCCAGAGCGTCAGAGACAGTCCACTTATAGGTCACACCGGTGCCGCTGGAAATGTCAACGTCCCCAGCTTTTGCGCCAGTAAGACTAACGCTATATTCCGTAGTCTCATTAAGCGTAAGGTCAGACTTGCCCGAGACAGTTGCACCAGTCACGGTCGCATCATGTGCCTGTGCCGGAACGATGACCAGACTCAAGATCATAGTCAACGCCAGCAGCGATGAGAGAAATTTCTTCATAATTTTCTTCATCCTTTCTCATTTTTGTGATCTGGCCCCGCGCGCACAGAGCCTTTCTCATACATCGGCATTTTACCATGCCGCGGGGAATAAGGGAACAGAAAAATGCAAAATTCATAAATTCTTCATCTTCCCGTTCGCCGCCTCCCCCTTGTGTCACTTATTAGACGCAAAAAGCGTCGATTTTGTTTCACAAAATCTCAAATTTTTCAAAATTTTTTACGCCGCGAAAAACCGCGCGTACACATATACTCCCGCCGCGATCTGACAGAGTAAAATCGCCGGAATGCCGAACCGGAAGTACCAGTGCCGCGTCTTGTGGTGAAAGACCCTCATTGCGAAAAGAGCACCCGCGCTGCCGAGCAGCAGCGCGAGTGCAAATAAGGTCTTTTCGGGCACGCGCCGCGCGCCCGAGATTTTGGCGCGGCGCTTGTCTGCGCCGTAGACGCAGAACGTAATTAGATTGATCGCGGCGAGATAGATGACAAAATATCTCACTTTTCGAGCTTGCTGAGCTCCACAGCCGCCGCCGCACCGAGGCGCGCGTTGTTGAACACGAGCTGGATGTTGGAATCCAGACTGTCGCCGCCGGTCAGGTCCTTGATCTTGGCGAGCAGGTACGGCGTCGTGGCCTTGCCGTGGATGCCGTCCTTCTTCGCGTCCTCGACGGCCTCGGCAATGGCCTTGTCGATAACTTCCTTGTCCATGGAGTACTCCTCGGGGATCGGGTTCGTGACGAGTAAGCCGCCGCGCAGGCCCAGCTCGCGCTTGACGTGGAACGCCTTGGCCAGCTGCTCCGGCGTGTCGAGCTCGTAGTCGACGCCGAAGCCGGACTTGCGCGTGTAGAACGCGGGCAGCTCGCTCGTACCGTAGCCGATGACGGTCACGCCGTGGGTCTCGAGGTATTCGAGCGTGAGGCCGAGGTCGAGGATGGACTTCGCGCCCGCGCAGATGACCATGACGGAGGTGTTTGCCAGCTCCTCGAGGTCGGCGGAGATGTCGAACGTCTCCTGCGCGCCGCGGTGCACGCCGCCGATGCCGCCGGTGGCGAAGACGCGAATGCCCGCCATGTCGGCGATCATCATCGTGGTGGTGACGGTGCACGCGCCGTCCTTGCCCTGCGCGACGAGCACGGGCAGGTCGCGGCGGGAAGCCTTGGGGATGCCCGCGCCGGTGCGGCCGAGGTAGTCGATCTCTTCCTTGGAAAGACCGGCCTTAAGCCGTCCGCCGATGATGGCGATGGTCGCGGGGACTGCGCCCGCGTCGCGGATGATCTGCTCGACCTTGAGGGCGGTCTCAACGTTCTGCGGGTAGGGCATGCCGTGGGAAATGATGGTGGATTCGAGCGCCACGACGGGCTTACCGGCGGCAAGGGCCTCGGCAACCTCGGGGGCGATATCCAGATACTTGTTCATGTTAAAATCCTCCTGTAAAGTAATAGGTGAAAGTTTCACGTTTACCTTTTGAGGTAAGATTACATCATAACATACAACTTGTCAAAAGTCAATACAAAGCGGGGCTTGAATTTGCACGGGAAGTGGCATATAATACCTCTATTATCCCGTGAAATCCCACAAAAGGAAGGAAAATTATTATGGAACGAGTGAGAATTGCCGCGCTCTTCGCCGACAAAGAGCAATACGGCGGCGCAAGCGTCACCGTATGCGGCTGGGCGAAGACCATCCGCGATATGAAGACCTTCGGATTCATCGAGCTGAACGACGGCTCGTGCTTCCGCAATTTGCAGGTCGTGATGGATGCGAATTCTCTTTCTAATTATAAGGAGATCGCCGCGCAGAACGTGGGCGCCGCGCTCATCGTGCGCGGCACCGTCGTGCTGACGCCCGAGGCCAAGCAGCCGCTCGAGGTCAAGGCGACGGCGATCGAGGTCGAGGGTGTGTCCTCGCCCGACTATCCCTTACAGAAAAAGCGCCACAGCGTCGAATATCTGCGCACCATCCAGCATCTTCGTCCGCGCACGAACCTCTTCTCCGCGGCCTTCCGCGTGAGAAGCGCGGCGGCCTACGCCGTGCACGAGTTCTTCCAGAGCCGCGGCTTCGTCTATGTCAACACCCCCATCATCACCGGCTCCGACTGCGAGGGCGCGGGCGAGATGTTCCAGGTCACGACGCTGGATCTGGAGAACCCGCCGAGAACGCCCGACGGCAAGGTCGATTACAGCAAGGACTTTTTCGGCAAGAAGACGAGCCTGACCGTTTCCGGCCAGCTCAACGCCGAGAACTTCGCCATGGCGTTCGGCGACGTTTACACCTTCGGCCCCACGTTCCGCGCCGAGAATTCCAACACCGCGCGCCACGCCGCCGAGTTCTGGATGATCGAGCCGGAGATGGCGTTCTGCGACCTCAACGGCGACATGGAAGTGGCGGAAGCGATGATCAAGCACATCATTCGCCGCGTGATGGAGCGCTGCCCGGATGATCTGGCGTTTTTCAACAGCTTTGTCGACAAGGGCCTTCTTGAGCGTCTCCAGCACGTTGCCGAGTCTGACTTTGGCCGCGTGACCTATACCGAGGCCGTGAAGCTCTTAAAGGAGAGCGGCCAGAAGTTCGACTATCCCGTCGAGTGGGGCATCGACCTGCAGACCGAGCATGAGCGTTACCTGACCGAGCAGATCTTCAAGCGCCCCGTGTTCGTCACGGACTATCCGCAGGAGATCAAGGCGTTCTATATGCGCCTCAACGACGACGGCAAGACCGTCGCCGCGGCGGACTGCCTCGTTCCGGGCATCGGCGAGATCATTGGCGGCAGCCAGCGCGAGGAGCGCATCGAGCTGCTCGAAAAGCGCATCCGCGAGCTCGGCATGAATCCCGAGGACTACTGGTGGTACTGCGACCTGCGCCGTTACGGCTCCTGCCGTCACGCGGGCTTCGGCCTCGGCTTCGAGCGCATGGTGATGTATTTAACGGGCATCGGCAACATCCGCGATGTGGAGCTGCATCCCCGTACCGTGGGCAACGCAGACTTCTAATTCTTCAAAAAACAAGGGACACGGAAACCGTGTCCCTTGTTTTTTGAGAATTACACTCCGCTTCGTGCCTTGCCGCCCAAAGGGCGGCTTCGACACGCGCGGAGCGAGAAGAGTTTTTTGGCACGCGCATGTCGCGCCAAAAAACGATTCGAAATCATTTCGCGTCTGCGGACGCGAAAAGCTGTGACGCTTTGATTATTTGTGGTAAATAGTTACAAATGGGAACAAAAGCGCGAAAGGGGTAGTCAAAAGAAGTGAAGTCTGCTATAATGACCGCGCAGTTTTGAGAGAGGAGATTTTGACATGAAACGTTTTTTTGCGCTGCTGCTCAGCGCGCTGATGGTGCTGTCGCTGCTGACCGCCTGCGGCGACAAGGTGACGCCGTCTGACGATAGCGATCAGACAGTCACGGACGAGAATGGCGGCGATACCGACAACAACACCCCCGACGACACGGCCGACCCCTATGACGCCGTGCGCAACTACTGGTCCGAGGACCAGCTCACGCAGGCCTGGGGACCGGATCAGGTGGTGGAGCACCTCTTTTTCCACCCGATCATCGCCTACCCGCAGTGGGCCTTCCACGACTGCAATGCCAGTCAGGACCAGCGCTACGGCTTAGACGACTGGATGGTCACGGCGGACGAGTATAAGAAGATCTTGCAGTCCGTCTATGACCGCGGCTACATCCTCGTTGCGATGGAGGACGTGTGGAGCGAGGTGACGGACGAGACCGGCACGCACATGGTGCGCAACACCCTGATGCTGCCAGAGGGCAAAAAGCCGCTCGTCATCAGCTTTGACGACGTGAACTATTACCCCTATATGCTCGACGAGGGCTTCACGAGCAAGCTCGTTGTCGGCGACGACGGCGAGATCTGGGCGCAGTGCACCGATCCGTACACAAATGAGACCTTTTTGACCAAGGAGCTCGACGCGACGCCCATTCTCGACCAGTTTGTCTACGAGCACCCCGACTTTTCGCTGAACGGCGCGAAGGCCATCTTCTCGCTGACGGGCTATCAGGGGATACTCGGCTACCGCACGCAGGATGACCGCGATATCGCGGCGGACAGCCCCGACCGCCCCGCGTTCGACGCCTACCGCGCGAGCGAGATCGAAGCGGTCAAGCCGGTGATTCAGCGTCTGAAGGAGACCGGCTGGACGTTCGGCAGCCACACCTGGGGCCACATCCGCCTCGACAGCAAGTCGCTCCAGACCGTCATCAACGACACCGAGCGCTGGGCGGACGAGGTCGGCTCGCTCGTCGGTCCGACGCAAATTCTGTTCTACCCCCACGGCGGCCGTCCCGACGGCGACGACTGGCACCAGACCGGCGAGCGCTTCAAGTACCTGCAAAGCCAGGGCTTCCGCATTTTCGCGAGCGTCGGTACGAGCTCGTTCAGCTACGTGAAGGAGGACATTTCCGCCGTCATCTGCGACCGTCTGCATCCGGACGGCACCACGCTGCGCCACTCGCGCAGCCGCTATCTGCAATTCTATAACGCCGAGGACATCATGGATACGCAAGTCCGTCCTGATCTCGGCGTAGACTGGTGAGGAGGCGTTTTTATGGCAACGTTAGAAGAACTCAAGGCGAAGGCCGTTGCCATGCTGGACATGGCGTATGTGCCGTACTCCCACTTTCCCGTGGGTGCGGCGCTCGAATGTGAGGACGGCGCGGTCTTTACCGGCTGCAACATCGAAAATTCGAGCTACGGCCTGACGAACTGTGCCGAGCGTACCGCGGCGTTCAAGGCCGTGAGCGAGGGGCACCGGCGCTTCAAGCGCATCGTCATCGCCGGGCGCAGCGACGACTACTGCTACCCCTGCGGCGCGTGCCGTCAGGTGCTCTACGAGTTCGGCCCCGACATGGAGGTCGTGTGCCTGAACAAAAACAATGAAGAAAAGAACCTGCACATCAAGGAATTGCTTCCCTACGGCTTCGACCAGACGTGGCTGGACATTGACGAGCCGAAGATGAACTGAGCAAAAAAGAAGAGCGGCGACGCCGCTCTTCTTTTTTGTTCGCTTCAGTTGCTTCCAGAGGAAGAGGCTCCAATCGTCACCTCGCCGCTCATCGTTTCGATCGTAAGCTCGCTCACCGCGCCGCCGTCGAGCGCGGGCACGGAGTAGTGCGTTTTGCGGTCGCCGCAGGCGATGAGCGTGCCCTCGCGCTCGGTGAGCGCGGAGTCGAAGGAGCCCTTTTCGGTTTCGTAGTCGAGGGTGAAGCCGTCCTGCGCCGGGAGCGTCAGATAGATGCTGCCGCTCGCCGTTTCGGCGTCGAGGCGCAGCGCACGCTCGGTAGCCAAAATCAGGTTGCCGCTGACGCTTTCGAAGTCCAGCGCGCCGAGCGCGCCGGCGATATCCACCTTGCCGCTTGTCGTCTCGATCACGGCATTTTCCGCTTCGCCCGCAAGCTCGATTGCGCCGGAGACGGTCGAGAGCTCGATTTTCCCCCATGTGCCGTCCACCACGCCCACGCTGCCGCTCACCGACTCGATCTCGACCGTGGGGCAGGTTGCACCCATCACGCGCGCGTCGCCGCCGACGGTCGAAAGCTTGATCCTGCCGGAAACGTCCGCGCCCACGATGGTGTAGGCGTCCGTTGTTTCGACTTTTATCTCCTCAAAGTGACCGGCGCTGACCAGTTCCCTCGGAAGTCCCACGTCGAGGTGCTTTTCCCCGTCATAGCTGCCGCGGTAAGCGTCGCCGAGGAATCGGATGCGCAGCGTGTCGCCGTCGATCGTGCAGACCATCTTCTCGCTCTCGGCGAGCGGCGCGGTGGATTCCTCCTTCACGCTGATCTGCGCGCTCTGCTCGGCGGTATAGATGTTCACGCTGCCGCTGCGCCACGAGATGTCGATCTTGCGGATGTCTTCGCTCTCGCCGATGCTGAGCACCGCGCCCGTGTGGAGTTCTTCGCTCCCCTCTGCCTGCGTGCAGAAGGTGTAGGTCGCGCTGCTGGCGTCCCAGAGGGCGTCGACGGCGAGAATGCCGTCGCTTTGCGGCAGTTCTGCGCGGAATGTGCCGTTATCCTGCTGCTGGGCGGTCACGGTCTCGGACGGCATGCCAGTGGTGCCCCAGGCGTCGGACGGCCAGCAGCGAACGCTGACGGATTCGGGCGAATTATCGCCAAAATCGAGGGTCACGGTGTAGAAATAGGCGGCCGACACTGCAAAGGGCATTTCCAGTACAGGCGTGATGTCACGGGAGGTTTCGTCCAGCGGGTGCGCGCCGCAGGCAATGACGGTCATGCTCTGTAGGCCCTGGGGGTAGGTCCAGTCGTAGCTGCTGCTTTTGAGGGTGACGCTGCAAGCGTTTGCACTTGTCACCGTCAGTGTTGGCGGGGTTTGGCGCGCGGCCTCGTCTGCGCTTTTTTCGCCGCAGGCGGTCAGCGAAAGGGCCAGCGCGAGGGGGAGCAGGAGGGAAAGGAGCTTTTTCATCGTTCAGTCCTCGTTTCTTTCGGATACTTCTATAGACGCATGATAGGTGAAAAAGTTCCCGCGCACAACGGCGATCGCTGCACAAAACGCGGCAATTTGTGGTATCGTGAATTCTAATATTGGGGACGGTACAACTTTTTGCGCCGTTGTGTGCAACGCTGCTTCATGATACGGCGTATCATGAAAAGGCAAATCATGCAGCAGTGTCCCCCCATTTTCAGGGGGGTGTGAGGTGCCTTTTCCAACATTATCAAAATTTGGGGGAAAGAGCATGGAGACGACAACAAATTACAAGCTTCCGCAATGGGTCAAGGCGGACCAGATCAAGATGGATGACTTCAACGACGCGTTCGGCAAGATCGACGCGCAGATGAAGAAAAACGACGACAAGGCAAATGCGGCGGCGAGCGCGGAGAGCGTGGGTGCGCAGATCACGGCGGTGCAGGAGCAGATCGTGGCGGTGGAGCAGGAGATCAAGCTGGTGGCGCTCGGCGATGTGCGCACGACGACGGCGGCGAACGGCAGCATCGTCTACGACCTCTCGGCGCTGAACATGGCGGACTACCGCGCGTTTCTGGTGTTTGCGACGGTGGACGCGGCGGGCTCGGGCGTGAGCGACAAGGGCAGGGTGGAGCTGCTGTGCGACAGCAAGAGCATCGGACTGCTGGCCGACGCGATGGGCGGCCACGCGGCGACCGTCGCGTGGATTTTTCCCGCGATGTACGGTGTGGCGGCGGGCTACCACACGCCGACGCAGAACCGAAACGACAGCTTTCAAGGTCTCAGCGGCGCGATTTTGAACGGCAGCGCAAACTGGAACGCCATGCAGAGCATGACCTTTAAGTTTACGGGTTTGAAAGGCGCAAGCTGTGTGCTGTATGGATTGAAAGCGTGAAAATGAACAAAAAAAGAAGACCCCCGAGGGGGTCTTCTTTTTTTGCACTAATCAGAGATTAGACAGTGGGGGCATTGGTAACAGCGATGCGGTAGTAAGCAACCGTCTTGTTGTCCCAAGCAACAACCTTAACGAGCATGTCGCCAGCGAGGTTGGCATCAGCAGCAACCTTGGAGCTTTCGACATCCTGAGTGTTGTACACACCCGCGATGGTCTGGTTCTCGTTGGCCTTAGCTTCCTTGTTGAGGAGCGTGACCAGATCGCCAGCGCTGACGGTGGCGTTCTTCAGCTTGACAGTAATTGTACCGGCGATGCCAGTAGCAGGAGCGTCGTTCTCAACCTTAGCAGACTGATCCTGGTTGGTGAAGAAGTAGGAATCCTTAGCAACCAGCTTAGCGTCGGCATAGGCAGCCTGATTTGCGGTGGTATAAGTGATATCACCGGTAACAACGCCGGAGTAGCTAATCTCGGCATAAGCGACCTTGGTGCCCTTGTCGGCGTCCATGGTAACTTCCTTACCGTCCTTGTCGAAGTACTTAACACCAGACATCAGGTCAGTGGAACCAACAGTACCATTGGAGTTGTACTTCTCCATGACAGCCGCGGAAATTTTTTCGTACTCCTTAAGGTCGACCTTAATGGTAGCAAACTGATGACCATAGTACTCGCCGAGTTCTTCGTCGTTCACGAGAGCCTTGATGAGAAGATCGTAAACAACAAGTGCATCGTGCGTGTCACCGACCTTGCTGTCGTCGTACTGGACGAAGATAAGGCTCTTTTCAGCCAGATCCTTGGCAGTCCACTCTTCATCAATCTTGCCCTTGGTAATGGTGCCTTCGTACTTGGCAACCAGAGCGTCGTCAAGATCGAACCAAGTGTTGTTCACCTTAACGCGCTTGCCATCCGTGGTAAGCTGGTCGATGGTATAAGCGTTGTACTTGGCAATCGCGGTCCAGACGTAGTCGGAATCCATGGTGACCTTATACAGGCCAATCTTATCAACACCGTGGCTGGCAGTGCCCTGACCCTCTGCATAGTAGAGGTCGATGGTGGTGTCGGTCAGCTTGCCATCCACCAGCTCATAGGCCTTGAAGGTGGCATAGGGCTTGCCGTCATTCCAGTGGGAGGTGTAGTCCGTGGTGTCATAGATGAACACGGTACGGGTGGTGACTTCGTATGCGTAGACATAGATCATGTCAACGTAGCCATTGACGGTCGTATACTGAACGTCATAGCCCTTGAAGCTGGGCAGCTTTTCGTAGCCGGTGTAGGCGGTGAAAGTGCCCTTCGGGGATTCCTTGGTCTGAAGCAGGATCTTGGTATCCTTGCTGAGCTGGAGACGGGTATCTGCACTGCTGCTGGTAGCATTAACAGTCAGGTACTTGTCACCGCTATTGTAGGAGGCAAAATAAGCATCGCTGAACTTGGAATCATCGAGCGTGTAAGCGCCGTCCTTATCGATGCTGTAAGCATAGACGGTGTAGTAATAGTCTTTGTTCTTGGAAGCAGAGACTTCGAAATCAGCAACATCATCACCCTCAACTTTGTTGATGGTAGCATCGGTCTTGCTGTCAGCATCGAAGAAGTACAGATCGCCGTAAGCGGTGTCAACACCCTTGCTGTGCTCCATGTACAGGGTATCGAGGACAGCATAGTTGCTGGCGAGCTCATCAACGCCGATGACATTGCCATAGGTGTCGAAGTAGAAGTTGTAGGTCTTGCCGAGAGTCATGGTCTTGGGAGCGAACGTAGCAGTGCAGTTGACAGTAGCGTCAGCCTTATCGAGGCCCTTGACCTTCTGGATGTCGCTGATGCTCTTGCTGTTGCCGGAAACGTCGGTCAGAACAGCGTTCTTGGACTCAGCCTTGACCATGGACTGGATCTCGCCGTTGGCGATGGTGACCAGAACCATATCGTCAGCCTTGAACTCGTCCTCAGTCTCGAACTTGGTGTCGAGCTTGCCTTCGTAACCGTGGACATTCTTGTCAACGATAGCGTAAGCGGAAGTGGTGTGACCCTTGGAGTCGGTCTTCTCAGCAACGAACTTGGTGACCTCAGCGAGGTAGGTGTCGATGTTGACGAGACGATCCTCATAGACGAGGGTCAGACGGCCCTGATCGGCCTGCTTGGAATCGTCCTTGTTGTCAGCAACAGTGTAGGTGCCATCGCTGGTCTTGCTGTTGGTGTAGACGTCGAGCTTGGTGCTCTTCTTCAGGCCGGAGTCAGCATAGATGTCGCAGTTCTTGGCGGCCTCGGTGTAGGTGGCGAGAGCCTCGACCTCAACGGTGGTGGACTTGTCGCCGACATCATAGGTCCACTTGATGGTGGGACGGCCAAACTCATCGGCCTCCTTCGCGGACTTGAGCTTGAAGCTCTTGTAGCCGAGGGTGTCGTTCTCGGAGAAGGTCTTGTTGCTGTCCTTCTTGCCGTTGAAGCTCACGGTCTGATAACCGAAAGCGGCGGTGTAGGTGACCATCGGGGCATCGGCGATGGCGCGGAACAGCAGCTCAGCAACGAGCTCACGGGTAGCGGGAGCGTTGAGGTCAACGCCCTTGACGTTCTTCAGAACGCCAGCCTGCTGCGCGGTCTGCGCGACATGCAGAGCCCAGTCAGCGCCGGTGAACTCATTGTTCTGGTCGTAGCCGATGGCACGCAGGATCATCGCGAGGACCTCATAGCCCGTGACCTTGCCGGAGGGCTGGAAGGTGCCGTTGGGATAACCCTTGACGAGCGCAGCGTTGGCGCAGTAGCCGATGTAGCCCTGAGCCCAACCGGCGCCAGCCATATCGCTGAACTTGTTGTAGGTGGCGTACATGGAAGCCTTGGCATCCTTGACGTCAGCGGTGTACACGCGATACACGATCGCGGCCACCTCAGCGCGGGTGATGTTGCCCTGGGGCTGGAAGGAACCATCCTCATAACCCTTGAACACACCCATGCCGTTCAGGACGGCGACGGCTTCGGAATAATCCGCAGAAACCTTATCGGCATCCTTGAAAGCGGCGTTGGCGCTGACAGCCAGAGACAGAGTCATGACCAGAGCCAGCACCATTGCGAGTAACTTTTTCATAGATGTTACTCTCCTTTCATAAATTTCCATCCCCTTGGAGCGCTCCGGCAGCGAAAAGCGGGCATTTTGCTGTTCGCGGGCGAAAATGAAAGTTGACCGAAAAAGTTGCAAAACATTTCGATTTTCTTGCATTTTTGACCGTTTTGCAGGAAAATGCGCGATTTTAGTTGCTATCGCATCCCCTTAAAGATGGTTCGTTTGTCAGAAAGGAGCAAGTTTCGGCGTTTCTCGGCTTACTTACCGTGGCATGCCGATCCCGTAACTAAGTCGGGAACGCACCATTCCCCACCCTTTCTGCACTGTCACCTTACCACACCCAAAATTTCAAGTCAACGCTTTCGCCCCATCTGTAACACACTTGTAACAAACCGCCGCTTCTGTTACAGCTTGACATAAAACCCACGCTTTCGCCATTATCCGCCACCACATACATATAATATATAAGCACAGATATGAAAAAAGCGGCCTAAGCCGCTTTTTGTGTTCTGATGACCCGCGCAGCTGTCAGGCGGCAAGTAACAGTAGTCCGCGCCGCCGCGCGGGGAGCGAAATTCCCCTTTTCCGGCCGCGGCCCGCCGAAAAAAAGAAAAAGCCCGCTCATAAGATCGGACTTTCGCCAATATTTTTTGCACAACCCCGTACAACCGCAGTCCCCTTAGAAACAAAAAAGGCGGCTTTCGCCGCCTTTTTTGAAGTTCTTTACTGAATCTCGATCTGCTTCGCGTTCACCACCGCGCTCTTCTTCGGCATGTTCAGCTTGAGCACACCGTCATTGTACTGCGCGGAGATGTTCGCGACCTCGACACCGCTGATGTCGAACGCGCGCTGGTAGCTGCCGTAGCTGCGCTCGCAGCGGACGTAATTGCCCTTCTTGTCCTGATCCTCGTGCTCGCTGTGGCGCTCGGCGCGAATGGTCATCGTGTCGCCGTCCACATCGACGTGGATGTCCTCCTTCTTGAAGCCCGGCAGATCGGCTTCCAGCAGGTAAAAATCGCCCTTGTCCTGAATATCGGTCTTAAACTCGCTCAGCCCGCGGCCCCACGAGCCGTCGCCGAAGAATGCGCGCTCCATCTGATCCCAGGGATCATAAGCCGCAACGTGGTTGTTTCTGCGTTCAAAAGGTCTCAGTTCAAACATAATACAAAGCCTCCAAATCTATTCGGGCGAGCCGCTTTTGCAGCCCGCGTGGTTTACGTTTCTTTCGTTCCCCTCGGAACAATTTTGAGTATAGTCACGCCCTGTGAACAAAAATACATCTTTTGATGAACAAATCTTTAACTTTAGCACTCTTGCGCCGAGAGTGCTAAAATCGTGGTAGCTGCGGACCGCTACCAAACCGCTACCCGACCTTTCGCGCCCGCAAACCCCTGCAAAATCAGCCTTTTTCGCCCCGCCAAAATCCCGTTTCCGGCAAATCGCTACCAAACCGCTACCCGCCGCGTCCGCAAGCCCTTGCGCGGCGGGCTTTTTCCGCGCCGCTAAGGGGATGCGATATCCACCGAATTGAACGATTTTGCGTTGATTCTGCCAAATTTTGCTTATTTTCTATTATTTCCGCAACAATTTGAGGATTTGAAAATTTTGGCAGCAACCACGCAGGAGAGGGAGAGACGGCGGGTGTTCGGCTCCAAGAGGATGGAAATTTATGAAAGGAGAGTAACATCTATGAAAAAGTTACTCGCAATGGTGCTGGCTCTGGTCATGACTCTGTCTCTGGCTGTCAGCGCCAACGCAGCCTTTGAAGATGCCAAGGATATCAACGCGACCTACGCCGAAGCCGTCGACGTTCTCGCTGGTATGAAGGTCTTCCAGGGCTACGACAACGGTAAGACTTTCAAGCCCCAGGGTGACATCACCCGTGCTGAGGTGGCTGCGATCGTCTACCGCATCTACACCGCCGACGTGAAGGATTCTTACGTCAAGAACTATGAGACCTACAACAAGTTCTCTGACATGGCCGGCGCCGGCTGGGCCAAGGGCTACATTGGCTACTGCGCCAACGCCGCTCTGGTCAAGGGCTATCCCAACGGCACCTTCCTGCCCTCTGGCAAGGTCACCGGTTATGAAGTCCTCGCGATGATCCTCCGCGCTGTTGGCTACGACAAGAACAACGAGTTCACCGGTGCTGACTGGGCGCTGCATGTCGCTCAGATCGCCGAGCAGAACAAGATCCTGAAGAACGTCAAGGGCATCGACCTCAGCGCTCCCGCTTCCCGTGAGCTGGTCGCCGAGCTCCTGTTCCAGGCCATTCAGGTCCCGACCGTGACCTACACCGCCGCGTTCGGTTATCAGGATGTCAGCCTGACCGCTGACAAGAAGACCGACAAGCTGGTCAAGGCCAACTCTTCCCTCGGCTACAAGAATTTCAAGCTCGTCTCCGGTAACGACAGCGATGATTGGGGCCGTCCCGTCACCGTTTGGGCCAAGGACGCTAACGACAACGGCGAGTACGATGCCAAGAAGGATACCACTGTGTATGCTACCGTCGTCGCTACTCCCGACGCTGCGTTCCATGTTGCCACTTCCCAGTGCGACATCTGCGAGGCTCTCGGCGTGAAGAAGACCACCACTGTTGTTGACACCTACACCAACGGCGTGAAGGACACCGAGGACGTGACCTACACCGCTACCGCCACCAAGGCTATGGTCGGTGCTCAGGGCGAGCAGCTCGAGTACTACAAGGTTGACGGCGGCTATCGTCTGGTCGTGATCGACACCTACCTCGCTCAGGTCAACGAAGTCTTCACCGAGAAGACCGACGATAAGGGTCACACCACCCGTGACGCTTACATGAGCCTCGATGTCTACAAGGCCAGCAACGGCGAGCCCACCACTCTCTATGTCAAGGGCAACGACTACGCTGAGGAAGACTGGGTTCTCGTCAATGTGAACGACGAAGTCGATGTCAGCATCATCCGCACCACCAACAAGACCGCTCAGAAGTCCGATCTCGTTGAGATCGTCGCTAAGGCTGAGTCCTTCGAGGGTGCTCAGACCAGCATCTGGTCCAAGAGCTACAAGCACACCATCGATGGCAAGGACTATGATGATGCCGTCAAGTTCTACCTCGACGATGCCAAGTCCACCGGCACCGCTAACTACACCTGGTTCCTCGATCAGTTCGGCAACCTCATCGGTTCCAAGCAGATTGCGAACGACAACTATGCTGTTCTGAAGGACATCATCTGGAAGACCGGCGTTGGCGCCCATGCTGAGGGCACGCTCGTCTACATGGACGGCACCGAGAAGACCGGCGTTGAGATTGCTTCCATCGATGGTCTTACCACCACCGTTGACGGCGAATTCTCCGGTGACTTCACCAAGGGCAACAACAATTCCGTTACCGAGCAGACCTACACCGACGTCAAGTTTGAGAATCACTTTGTGAACGTCTCCACCTCCGACAAGTACAACGATGCCTTCAAGGGCATGGCTCTGTATCTGGTCGAGACCGATAAGGACGGCGTTGTGAGCCTGCAGGGTATCGATAAGAAGACTACCGATACGTCCGACGTTAAGGCCAGCGAAGTTCTCGTCGAGTACGATGCTGACGCTACCATCAACGCCAAGTCCAACATCCTGACTGTTGACGGCCACAAGTATGCTCTGAATTCCAACACCAAGTTCCTCGTCCGCGAGCTGAACGACAAGGATGAGTATGTTTACAAGACCTACTCCCTGAAGGATCTGCCCGCTTACAAGGACGGCAGCGCTGAGATCTACTTCACCGTCGGCGCGAATGATTTCGTCACCAACGTTTACGTCAAGAACGCAGTTGATGCCGCTTCCATGAGCAAGTACATCTTCGTTCCCAACGCCGCCACCAGCAATGTTGAGTGGGTCGTTAAGGATCAGGAGTACAAGGTCAAGGTCTTCATCAACGGTGAGGCTCAGACCGTTCTCGCTTCCAAGAAGATCGTCGCCACCCTCGCTCAGAACGAAGGCAAGCTCTTCGCCGCTGAGTGGTATGATGATTCCGACGACAACCACGCCAGCTCTTCCGCCAACATCTACGGCTCCCTCAAGAGCGTTGATCTGGTGAACGAGTACACCGATGGCGAATTCAGCGCACAGGCCACCACCGTTGACTATGTCACCGGCAAGAAGCTCGTTAACAGCACTCTGACCACCTATACCAACTACAAGAAGACCGCGATTGAGAACAACTGGGAGCTCGACGGTGCCACCATCATCGACGCTGACGGTAAGAAGGTTGAGATCGCACAGCTCGCTACCGAGGACGGTATCTGGGTCGTCTCCGAGAAGACCGACTACTCCAGCGTGGCTCTGTATGTCTACGTTGGTACCGCTCTGCGCAACAACACCGAGCTCACCGCTTCCTACAAGACCAATGCGGTTGACGCTAAGGATGTCAATCTGACCTTCGAGGATGGCAAGGCTGAGGCTGCTCTCACCGGCACCGACAAGCTCGCTTCCCTGACCTACGCTGCTGAGGATCACAACGCTTACGTTGAGACTCCCAACCAGAATGAGTGGCTCGTTGTTAAGAACGATGATGCTTCCAAGGTCTACCTGAAGGGCGTTGATGAGGATGTCATCTATCAGGTTGGTAAGTACACCGTCACGTCCACTGCTGAGTCTTTCAATCAGACCATCACTGTTACCGCTGAGGACGGCGTGACCACCGAGACGTACACCATCAAGGTTACTAACACCGCTCACAGCTGCAAGGACGTGACTTGGGACAATTCCAAGATCACCTACACGCTTGCTTGGGACGGCGACGCTGTCAAGGTTACTGTTGATAACAACAGCACCCTGACCGTCAAGGACCTCAAGGATGCTCTGTACATCCACGAGGCTGGCTCCGAGAAGGCTTGCGCTACCGCTCAGGGTATCGTGATCTATGATACCGTTATCGGCAATACTGCGCATGTCGCCGAAGACACGCTGAAGCTCACTGTCGGTATGACCGATCTGGTTGCGATCGCCACCGCTGAGGATGGTACGACCTATCAGTTCTCCATCACTGTGGTTGCACAGTAAGCTTAATTGCTTGCTAAAAAACATCCCATAATGTTTCACCCCCGAGGCGAAAGCCTCGGGGGTGTTTTTACTTTATTCTCTTATTCCGCGTCCTCCGTCGCCTTGTCGTAGCCGAGGATGATATAAAGATACGTCGTGCCGTAGGTGTTCAGCTGGGCGTACGCGCCGCCGGTGTTGTAGGAATACCACGAAACGGAATCGTCCGCCCACGTCAGGTAGAGCAGCGAGTCCATGGTGGACTTGTCCGCGGCGTTGGTGCCCTTGTCGTTCGGGCGGACAAAAACGCTGGGGTTGGCGATGCTGTTGTTGCCGGAAATGACGCGCTGCACCAGCACGAGCACCGGATAAAACGGGCTTGCGAGCGTGGTGGGCGCGGCCTGACCGACATTGCCGTCGCCGACGTACGAGCCGAACGCCACGCGGCAGTTGTGTCCGGCCGCGCCGAGGTTTTTGGCGAGCGCCGACACGGTCTGCGCGTCGGCCTTGCCGCTTTGCAGCGCCTGCGCCGCGTCGGCGTTGGCCTTGAGCGCCAAGTCGATGCTGTCAAACGCGTCGTTGAAGGGCTTCATTCGGATCGGGTCGGTCCCGACCCATTGCGGGAGGTTGTAGTTCGCGGTCTTGTCCATCGTCCCGCCCCCTTTCAGCGTCCGCGCATGACGGCGAGCACGCTCACCGCCTCGTCGACGCTCGAAAAGCGGTAGACGCGCTCGTCTGCCTCGCGCTGCGCCTTTTCGATCGGGTTTTCGAATTTCATCCGCGCCAGATGCTCGCATTTTTCGATCTGGGTTCTGGGTCGTTCATAGGTGTTGTTGTACATGTTTTTCCTCCTCATTTTGTGGAGCCCGCGCATTTGCGCGGACCGTTTACAGCTATAAAGCTGTAAAGCGGTTTTTGGGACGAACCGGTGCAACGGAGGGAAAATTTTTTCGCCTTGACAACGCGGGAAAGCGGGGTATAATGGAGATAGAAAAGGGCGCTGCGACAAGCGGTTAGTCCGGTTCGTAAGTAGTTTCAATCATAGAAACCGTCACTTGCCGGAGTGGCGGTTTCTGCTTTTTACGATAATCGTCACAGTAAACTGCTTGATATGAAACGTAATTCGCATTTCGTCACCCCCTTTCGGGGTACGTGACTAACCGCCTGCCGTTGTGCAGCGCCTGATGTAATTTTACAAAATTTTACACGCTTTGTCAATCTTTGCCGCCCGTTGGGCGGTTTTTTGCATTTTTTAGAGGGTTTCGAGCCTGACCAGCGCGTCGAGCAGCGGCCACGCCTGTGTGAGCTCCCGCCCCGCCTGCCAGAAGCCGATGCCCTGCAAGCCCTTTTCCGCCGCGAGGGCGATCTTCGCGCGCAGCGAGCGCGCGTCCTCGAACCAGACGACGTGTTCGCGCCGCGTTTTGTCGAAGTAGTGGTAGCAGGGCGAGCGCGCGGTTTCGTCAAACTCAATTTCCGCCCCCACCAGCCGCGCCCGCGCGACGGCCGTTTGCGACGAGAACGTCTCGGCCCGCGTGCGGCCTTTTTCGTAGGGCAGCGGCCAGTCGTAGGCGTACAGCGGCGCGCCGAGGAAGATGTTCTCCCCCGCCGTGACCGAGAGCGCGTAATCGAGCACCGCGCGCACCTGCGGCAGCGGCGCGATGGCCTGCGGCTCGCCGTAGGTGTAGCCCCATTCGTAGGTCATCAGGAAGACGGCGTTCGCGGCTTTTGATAGCAGCGCGTAGTCGTGCGCCTCGTACAATAGGCCTCGCTGCTGCGCGCTCGTCTTCGGCGCGAGTGCGGCGACAACGGGCTTTCCCTCGGCGTTCAGCGCCTCGCGCAGACGGCAGACGAACGCGGCGTAGTCCTCGCGCAGCTCCGGCGGGACGTACTCGAAGTCGACGTCGAGGCCGTAGTATCCCTTTTTCGCCATCGTCTGCAAAATCTCGGCAAGGAGCGCGCTCTGCGCGCGGTCGTTTTGCAGGAGCAGCGCGGCGTTTTCGCTCGAAAAATTTCCCTCCGGCGTCAGCGTCGAGAGGTGCATGAGCGATTTTGCGCCATAGCGCGCCGCACGTTCGAGCAGGCGCGCGTCGTCGAGCGGCGCAAGGACTCCCGTGGGCGTGATGCCGTAGGTGAACGGCGTCAGATACGTCAGGTACGGCAGGACCGAGTCGAGCAGCTCGCCGCCGATGTAGGGGTAGGCGTAGGCGTTCACGCCGAGCGTACCGAATGGCGCTTCGTCTTCGTAGTCGATGGCAAGCACGTCGCCCTCGCGCAGAAGCTCGCGTCCGTGGAGGAAAAAGTTCCGCCGCAGGAGCGTCCTGACGCTCAAATCATAGTCCCGCGCGATGGACGAAAGCGTCTCCCCCGCGCGCACGGTGTGCAGTGTCTTCGGCGTCCGCACGACGAGCGCCTGGCCGATCACAAGCGGCGTACTCAGCGCAAGGCCGTTGTCCGCCGCGACGAACGCGGGCAGGGCGTCGTGCATCGCGGCGATGGAAGAAAGCGTGTCGCCGCGCTTTACAACATGAATGTGCATGGTCGATCACCTCGCACCATTCTATGCCGGATTTTTCGCGCTTACCCCAGCGCGACGTCCAGTATCATCATCAGAAGGAAGCCCACGAGGAAGCCGCACGTCCCCCGCCGTCCGCCCGCGCGCGGCAGCAGCTCCTCCGCCACGACGTAGAGCATCGCCCCCGCTGCAAAGCTCAGAAGCCACGGCATCAGCGCGTGGATTCCCGCCGCCGCGAGCACGACGAGCGCGCCGAACAGCGGCTCCACCGCGCCGGAGAGCACGCCGGTCCAAAAGGCGCGCCGTTTCGACTTGCCCGATTGGTACACCGGCAGCGCCACCGCCGCGCCCTCGGGAAAGTTCTGCACGCCGATGCCGAGCGCCAGCGCGAATGCGCCGGCAAGGCTCTCCCCGTCCGCCGCGAGCGCGAACGCGAGGCCAACGGCCATGCCCTCGGGGATGTTGTGCAGCGTGATGGCCGAGAGGAGCAAAAAATCGCTGTGCACCTCTCCCCCGCCGCGCCGCCGCACGAGCTCGTCGAGCAGGAAGAGCGTCAGCGCGCCGAGCACAATGCCCGCCGCAGCGGGCAGAAACGGCGGCAGGCGGCCCTCTGCCTCCGTCTGTTTGATGGCAGGCAGGATGAGGCTCCACACGCTCGCCGCCATCATCACGCCCGCGGCAAAGCCCAGCAGCGCGCCCTGCGCGCGCTCGCACACCTTGCGGGCAAAAAAGAACACCGTCGCGGCGCCCAGCGCCGTCATCAGAAACGTGAAAGACGTGCCGAGCAAAGCAAGCATCAGTGGTCGAAGCATATCCGTTCATCGCCTTTACGGTTTGTCAGGCGGAAAAGCGCCTGTATGCCAGTATAGGCGGCAGGAATGAAAAACGTGAAAAAGGGCGCGGAGAATTCTCCGCGCCCTTTTGGAGCAATATTGACTTACTGCATCAGCTGCGCGACCATGTCGGTGTACGCGCTGGGATCTTCGAGCGGCAGGCCCGCGATGAGGTTTGCCTGATCGTAGAGGATCTTGGCATACAGCGCCGCCTTGTCGCGGTCCGTTGCCATCGCGGCGGCCATCGCCTTGACCGCCGGATGCTCGACATTCAGCTCGAGGATGCGCTCGGCCTTGATGGGCTCGGGCATCTGGAAGTTCTTGAAGTACTTCTCCATCTCGAAGCTGAAGCCCTCGCCCGCCGTCAGGCAGACGGGATGGGTCTTCAGGCGGTGCGAGACCTTGGCCTCCTTGATCTTGTCGCCGAGCGTCTCCTTGACGAACTGCATGAGCTCCGCGCTTTCGCTGTCGCCCTTTTGCTCATCCTCGCCGCCAAGCTCGAGGTCGCCGTCCACGATGGAGCGGAAGGGCTTTTCGTCATAGTTCATCAATGCCTGCAAGACGAATTCGTCCGTCTCGCCGGTCAGGTATAGGACCTCGTAGTCCTTGTCCTTCAAAAGCTCGGTCTGCGGCAGCTTATCCACGGCGGCGATGCTCTCGCCCGCGGCGTAGTAGATGCACTTCTGGTCTTCCTTCATGCGCTCGACGTACTCTTTGAGCGTCGTGAGCTTCTTCTGCGTGGAGGAATAGAACATCATCAGATCCTTGAGCGAGTCCTTGCGGCTCTCGCCGCCGTCGCTCACGATGCCGTAGCCGATCTGGCGGCCGAAGTTCTCATAGAACTTCTCGTAGCCCTCGCGGTCATCCTTGAGGAATTTTTCAAGGTCGGCGCGGACCTTCTTTTCGAGGTTCTGGCCGATGACCTTGAGCTGGCGGTCATGCTGTAAAAGCTCGCGGGAGATGTTCAGGCTTAGATCCGGCGAGTCGACCACGCCGCGCACAAAGCGCAGATAGTCGGGCAGCAGCGAGTCGCACTTGTCCATGATGAGAACGCCTGCGCTGTAGAGCTGTAATCCCTTTTCATATCCTTCCGTGTAGAAGTTGAACGGGCGCGAAGACGGCACGAACAGCAGTGCCTTATAGGTCACGCTGCCCTCGGCCGAGACGGTGATCGTGCGCTGGGGCTTGTCGAATTCATGCGTCAGCTCGGAATAGAACTTGTTGTACTCCTCTTCCGTGACGTCGCTCTTCTTGCGCTGCCAGAGCGGCACCATGGAGTTGACGGTCTTCATCTCCTCGACGGTCTCGTACTCGGGCTTCTCCGGGTCGCTGCCCTCTTTGACCTTCTGCTCAGGCAGCAGCATGCGGATGGGGTAGCGGATGTAGTCGGAATACTTCTTCACGAGCGCATGCAGACGGTAGGACTCTAAGTATTCGCTGTAGTTTTCCTCGTCCGTGTCGGGCTTGATGTGCATGATGACGTCGGTGCCGACGGCTTCCTTGTCGCACTCGGTGATCGTGTAGCCGTCCGCGCCGGAGGACTGCCACTCATAGGCCTGCTCCGAACCGTACTTCTTCGTGCGGACGGTGATCTCATCGGCGACCATGAACGCGGAGTAGAAGCCCACGCCGAACTGGCCAATGATGTCGATATCGGCGTCCTTCTTGTCCTTTTCCTCGGTCTCCTGGCGGAACTTGTAGGAGCCAGACGACGCGATGACGCCGAGGTTGTTTTCAAGCTCTTCGCGGCTCATGCCGATGCCGTTATCCGAGACCGTCAACGTGCGGTTCTCCTTATCGACCGACACCGTGATGGCAAAATCGCTGCGGTTCATGCCGACCTTGTCGTCCGTCAGCGCGACGTAACAGAGCTTGTCGATAGCGTCGCTGGCGTTGGAAATGATCTCGCGCAGGAAGATCTCCTTATGCGTGTAAATCGAGTTGATCATCAGATCGAGCAAACGCTTCGATTCTGCTTTAAACTGTTTTTTAGCCATAAAAGCATCCCTCTCTGAATTGTATTTGAGTTTAAGTATAGCAGGAAATTCCTGATATTTGTTACCGTTCCGTTAACTTTTAGCACTCGTCCACATCAAGTGCTAAAACGTGATGGTTACCTTTTATATATAAAAGGTACTATCGGTTTCGCACCGGTGCGAAGCGCTTCGCGGCACTTGTGCCGCGGGGGAGGCAGCGCCGTAGGCGCTGCACATTGATCCCTGCACCGCGCAGGGACGCGATTAAGGGGGATATTCTCTTTCCACGGAAAGAGAATATCCCCCTTTGACCCCCAAGAGAAAGGGATTCTCATTGCGAGCGAGCAGCTCGAAGAAGTGCAATGCTTGCCGATTGCACTGCCCATAGCGCGGCGTTGCCGCGTTTAGTTCTGCTACACGATTTGACTTGCTCCTACTATCCGCTGCCGCTCTGCCAGTCTTGTGGCAGTGCGCAGTAATTCCCGTCTATCAGGGCACTCCACAATGCGGCGAGCGCAGCAATGCCGCATTCGGCAGGCAGTCTGCCGCCGTGCTACCGTCACTCGCGCCTCACGATAGTAAGGCGCGGTTGCAAGACGTAACGACTTGCAGAAGATTCATGGCGAAGCCATGTACACCGCACCCACACTGCGCAGCGCGTGCAGTTATTCGAGCTACAAACTGCCAATGTCGGGGGTCGAGGGGAGTCTCCCCTCGCCTTTCTCTGGGGGATTCAAAGGGGGTATTCTCTTCGGAAAGAGAATACCCCCTTTGGTGCCGCGGCGCACACGCCGCTCTCCCCTCTCGCGCAAGCGCGGGAATAAGGAGCATCCCTTTCGGGCTGCAACATTCCCGCGCCCGGGGCGCGAAAGTTGTCCAAATTGTCAATATGGGATACTTATCCCCATTTCCCCTCTTTTTTCTTTGGATAATATGCGGTATTGACTTCTGGCGTTTTAGAGGCTAAAATAAGCCCATCAAACATGAGAGATACATGAAAGGATTTAATGCTATGTTCCGTTTTGCTTATGCAAATCAGAATAACGCCGCCGCTTCTGCTATGTGCGCAGAGGCCGCTTCCTCCTGCACCTCTCAGTCCTCCCGCTTCAACTGCATCGCTCTGGGCGCCATTATTATGGCGTCCATTATTATTTCCCGCCTGATTAGCATTATCGGCATTTCCCTGCTGGTACTGGTACTTCTGGCCGTCCTGATGGGCGTTCCCGGGATGAAACGCAATTGCTGAGCGAGTAAAAAACGCGATACAGCAAAGCGGTTCCGCCGGGAATGGCGGACCCGCTTTTTTGTATAATATATCTGTTCATTATTTAATCAAAGGAGATTTGAAACGATGAAAAAGAAGTTCATGTGCATGCTCATGGCAGCCGCCATGACGCTCTCGATGGCCGCCTGCGGCTCCAAGGGCGACGATGCGAACAACGACGCCAATGCAGGCGGCGCATCCGACGGTGTCCAGACCTTCACGGTCGGCACCTCCGGCCCGCTGACCGGCGACAACGCGATCTACGGCGTGGCCGTCAAGCAGGGCGTGGAGCTCGCCATCAACGAGATCAACGCGAGCGACAGCACCATCAAGTTTAAGTTCCTCTCTCAGGACGATGAGGCCGACGGCGAAAAGGCCGTCAACGCCTACAACAACATGATGGATAACGGCATGCAGGTCCTCGTCGGCCCCACGACTACCGGCGCTTCCATCGCGGTTGCCGATGCCTGCTACACCGACCGCACCTTCATGCTGACCCCCTCCGCCTCCTCCACTGACGTGACCGCGGGCAAGGACAATGTCTTCCAGGTCTGCTTCACCGACCCCAACCAGGGCGTTGGCGCTGCCGACTACATGGCTGAGAACTTCGCCGATGCCAAAATCGCCGTCATCTACCGCAACGACGACGCCTACTCTCAGGGCATCCGCGATGCTTTCGTGAAGGAAGCGGGCGACAAGGGTCTCTCCATCGTCTATCAGGGCACCTTCACCCTCGATACCTCCTCTAACTTCTCCGTTCAGCTCGCCGCCGCGCAGACTGCCGGCGCCGACCTCGTCTTCCTCCCCATCTACTATCAGCCCGCTTCCGTGATCTTCGCGCAGGCCAAGGCCATGGGCTATGCCCCCACCTTCTTCGGTGTGGACGGCATGGATGGCATCCTCGATATGCCCGGCTTTGACACCACTCTCGCCGAGGGCCTCGTGCTGATGACCCCGTTCTGCGCCACCGTTGAATCCAGCAAGAGCTTCGTCGACGCTTACGTCGCCGCCTACGGCACCAAGCCCAACCAGTTCGCCGCCGACGCCTACGATGGTGTTTACATCATCAAGGCCGCGCTCGAACAGGCCGGCTGCACCGCCGATATGAGCAATGAAGAGATCTGCGACGCGCTCGTTTCCGCCATCACTTCCCTCAAGTTCACCGGCCTCACCGGTACCGACATGTCCTGGAACGCCGAGGGTCAGGTCTCCAAGGCTCCGACCGCTTACGTCGTCAAGGACGGCCAGTACGTCGAGGGCTGATCCCCGTAAAGATACCAAACAGACCGTTTATCGTCTCTCTCACTGAGCGAAGGGTCGCCGGGAGGAAAAAACTCCCGGCGGCCTGCGCCCTGCTTCTATGGCGGAAACGAAGGCAGCGTCCTTCCTCTCTGCCCTTGTTTCTGCCACAGACAACTCCCAATCCCGAACGAGAAAACGAGGTGCCATTCTATGGAATTCTTATCCTATCTCATCAGCGGCATCAGCCTCGGCAGTGTGTACGCCATCATCGCCCTCGGCTATACGATGGTCTACGGCATTGCCAAGATGCTGAACTTCGCCCACGGCGACGTTATTATGATCGGCGGCTACGTCTCCTTCTGCGCGATGTTTTATCTGGGGCTTCCCAACATCGTGGCGGTACTGATGGCTGTCGTCGTCTGCACCGTCCTCGGCATCGTCATCGAGCGTCTTGCCTACAAGCCCCTGCGCTCCGCGCCGAGCCTCGCGGTGCTCATCACCGCCATCGGCGTGAGCTACTTCCTCCAGAACTCCGCGCTGCTCATCTGGAAGGCCGCCGCGCGCTCCTACCCTCCCGTGGTCACGGGCGCTGTGAAGATCTTCGGCGGCAAGCTGACCGTTTCCTACATTTCCCTGCTCACGATCTCCGTCTGCATCGTCATCATGCTCGCGCTGACGCTCTTTGTCAGCAAGAGCAAGATGGGCAAGGCCATGCGCGCCTGCTCGGAGGATAAGGCGGCGGCACAGCTGATGGGCATCAACGTCAACGCGACCATTTCCGCGACCTTTGCCATCGGCTCGGCGCTCGCGGCCATCGCGGGCGTGCTGCTCTGCTCGTTCAATACCTCCCTCATGCCCACCACCGGCTCCATGCCCGGCATCAAGGCCTTTACCGCGGCGGTGTTCGGCGGCATCGGCTCCATCCCCGGCGCATTCCTCGGCGGGCTCCTGCTCGGCATCATCGAGGCCATGGCCCAGGCGTATATCTCGACGAACCTTGCCAACTCCATCGTGTTCGCCGTGCTGATCGTCGTGCTGCTCGTCAAGCCTGCCGGACTTCTCGGCAAGTCCGTGACGGAGAAAGTGTGAGGTGGCCGGAATGACACAGAAAATGAACAAATTCAACTCTCTCAAGAAGACCACAAAGGTCGACTTTGCGACCTATCTCGGCGTGATCGCCGCCTTCGTCATCGTGACGGTGCTGCAAAGCAACGGCTCTCTCAAGCGCTCGGTCATCGGTCTTCTCGTGCCGATCTGCTGCTATATGTCCATGGCCGTTTCGCTGAACCTCACGGTCGGCATTCTCGGCGAGCTGAGCCTCGGCCACGCAGGCTTTATGAGCGTTGGCGCGTTCTCCGGTATCGTTGTCTCGCAGAGCCTTGCGGGACTCATTCCGAATGGCCCCGTGCGCCTCGCGCTCTCGATGTTCATCGGTGCGCTTCTCGCCGCGCTCGTCGGCCTTCTCATCGGCACGCCCGTGCTCCGCTTGCAGGGCGACTATCTCGCCATCGTGACGCTCGCCTTCGGCGAGATCATCAAGGAGCTTATCAACTGCCTCATCATTGGCTGCGATGAAAAGGGCCTGCACTTCGTTTTCAATCTCTCCGGCAACAAAACGGTCGATGACCTCGGTCTGAGTGCCTCGGGCACCGCTATCATCAAGGGCGCGCAGGGTGCGACCGGCACCGCCACCATCGCAAGCTTCACCGCTGGCTTTATCCTCGTGATGCTCACGCTCTTCGTCGTGCTGAACCTGACCCGCTCTCGCGCGGGCCGCGCGATCATGGCCATCCGCGACAACCGCATCGCCGCGCAGGCCATCGGCCTGAACCTGACGAAGTACAAGCTTCTGGCATTCGTCACCTCCGCCGCCCTCGCGGGCGCGGCGGGCGCGCTCTTCGGCCTGAACTACTCTTCTCTCCAGGCCACAAAGTTCAACTTCAACCTCTCTATCCTCGTGCTGGTGTTCGTGGTGCTCGGCGGGCTCGGCAACATCTGGGGCTCGCTCATCGCCGCCGCGGCGCTGACGATCCTGCCCGAGGCACTGCGCCCGCTCCACGACTACCGTATGCTCATCTATGCGATCGTGCTGATCTTCGTCATGCTCGCAACCAACAATCCGCAGGCCAAGGCGTTCTTCCAGAGACTTCTGCCCCATCACCGCGCCAGTGCTGAAAAGGAGGATTGACCATGACACAGAAAGAAAAAGCCAAGCTCGTTCCCGTCTCCCGTGAACCGGCGCTGCTCACCGAGCGCGACGCGGACAAGTCCCCCGTGCTCGAGTGCATCGACCTCGGCATCACGTTCGGCGGTCTGAAAGCGGTCGACAACTTCAATGTGACCATCGGTCGCACCGAGATCACCGGCCTCATCGGCCCGAACGGTGCCGGTAAGACGACGGTCTTCAACCTGCTCACCAAGGTCTATCAGCCCACCCACGGCACGATCCTCTTAAACGGCAAAGACATCCATGACCTCAACACCGCGCAGGTCAACCGCGCGGGCATCGCGCGTACGTTCCAGAACATCCGCCTGTTCGGCGAGCTGAGCGTGGAAGAAAACGTCACCGTCGCGATGGACACGCAGATGCACTACACGATGCCCGAGGGCATTTTCCGCCTGCCCCGCTTCTGGAAGGAAGAGCGCATCGTTCACGAGCGCGCGATGGAGCTTCTGTCCATCTTCCACATGGAGGATCTTGCCAAGGCCAAGGCAAGCTCGCTCCCCTACGGCGCACAGCGCCGCCTGGAAATTCTCCGCGCGCTGGCGACGAACCCGAGTCTGCTGCTTCTTGACGAACCCGCCGCCGGCATGAACCCGAGCGAGACGGCTGAGCTGATGGAAAACATCCGCTCCATCCGCGATACGTTCAAGATCGCGGTGCTGCTCATCGAGCACGACATGAACCTCGTCATGAACATCTGCGAGGGCATTGCCGTTTTGAACTTCGGCCATGTCATCGCCAAGGGCACACCCGAAGACATTCAGAACAATCCCGAGGTCATTGAAGCCTACCTCGGCAAGCAGAAGGAGGCCTAACGATGGGACAGATCTTACAGGTAAATGATCTTCACGTTTACTACGGCAGCATCCACGCCGTCAAGGGCGTTTCCTTCGAGGTCAACGAGGGTGAGGTCGTCACGCTGATCGGTGCGAACGGCGCGGGTAAGTCGACCGTTCTGAACACGGTCTCCGGCCTTCTGCATCCCAAGCACGGCAGCGTTGTTTTTGAAGGCAAGGACTTAAAGGGCGTCCCCGCGCACAAGATCGTCGAGCACGGTCTTGCGCAGGTTCCGGAAGGCCGCCACGTCTTTTTGCAGATGACGGTCGAGGATAACCTTGAAATGGGCGCCTACACCCAGCCGAATTCCACCATTGAAGCGGGCATTGCGGACGTCTACGAGCGCTTCCCGCGCCTCAAAGAGCGCCGCAAGCAGATCGCCGGTACGCTCTCCGGCGGTGAGCAGCAGATGCTCGCCATGGGCAGAGCGCTCATGTCGAAGCCGAAGCTTCTGATGCTCGACGAGCCGTCTATGGGCCTCGCTCCGATCCTCGTTGAGCAGATCTTTGACATCATCCGCGAGCTGCACGCTGCGGGCACGACGATCCTGCTCGTCGAGCAGAACGCGCAGGCCGCGCTCTCCGTCGCCGACCGCGCGTACGTGCTTGAAACGGGCCGCATCACGCTCTCCGGCACCGGCAAGGAGCTCATGGCGAGCGACGCGGTGCGCAGAGCCTACCTTGGCGGCTGATCTCCCCACCTAAAAAAGAGTCGTTCGACCGAACGGCTCTTTTTTTGCGCACTTTCCCCGCCGTGTGAAATTTCTCACTGATGTACTGCACATTCTGCAAAGATATGATATACTGACGAAGCAAAAATGCTGTGCCCGCCGCACGGCGGGAAACGATTGGAGGAGCGCCATGTTCAAAATTCTCATTGCGGAGGATGACCGCGAGCTGCGCCAGCTCTTCGCCCACGTGCTCACCAAAAACGGTTACACTGTCCTCGGTGTCTCCAACGGCGAAGAGGCGCTTGCCGCGCTCGAGCAGAGCTATTACGATCTTATCATCTCCGACATTATGATGCCGAAAATGGACGGCTACGAGCTTGTGCGCTCGATCCGTGAGAGCGGCTCATCCATTCCTATTATGATGATCACCGCCAAGGACGCCTTTGACGACATGCGCCTCGGCTTCCTCTCCGGCAGCGACGACTATATGGTCAAGCCCATCAACATCGGGGAAATGGTGCTGCGCGTGAGCGCGCTGCTGCGCCGCGCCCAGATGGCGAGCGAGCGCCGTCAGGTCATCGGCGGCACGGTGATGGAGTGCGACTCGCTCAGCGTCACCGTCGACGGCGAGAGCATGGTGCTGCCGCAGAAGGAATTCATGCTGCTCTACAAGATGGCGTCGTTCCCCGGCCGCATCTTCACGCGCCAGCAGCTCATGGACGACATCTGGGGCTATGATTCCAGCACCGACACCCACACCGTCGATGTCCACATCGCGCGCCTGCGCGAGCGCTTCCGCGACAATCCCGACTTCAAGATCGTCACGATGCGCGGCGTGGGGTATAAGGTGGTGCGCACATGAAAAAGCGGCGCAATAAGTTTCTCGATATCCGCGTGCAGTTTTTCTTCATCTGCATGGCGGGCTTTATCGGCGTGGCGCTGCTTGCCGCGCTCGCGGCCTGGGGGCTCGAGCACCTCGGCGTCAATGTGCCGATGTTCGTGTGGCTGCTCATCTTCACGCTGCTGCTCGGCAGCGCGACGGCGGCGGGCTTTTCCATCGCGTTCTTCGCGCCCATCTCGCGCCTGTCGCGCGCGATGAAGGAGGTCGCGGGCGGCAACTTCCGCGTACATGTGGAGACGAAGAGCGTCTTTCGCGATATCCGCGACAGCTTCGACAGCTTCAACCTTATGGTCAGCGAGCTGAACGCGACCGAGACCTTGCAGACCGACTTCATCTCGAACGTCTCGCACGAGTTCAAAACGCCCATCAGCGCGATCGAGGGCTATGCCTCGCTTTTGCAGGAGCATCAGCAGTCCCCCGAGGAGCAGGCGGAGTACATCGACAAGATTCTCTTCAATACGCGCAGGCTTTCCGCCCTCGCGGGCAACATTCTGCTGCTTTCTAAGCTCGACAGCCAGTCCATCCACCCCCAGCGCTCGCGCTTCCGCCTCGACGAGCAGGTGAGGCAGTGCATTCTGGCGCTTGAGCGCAAGTGGACGGAAAAGGATGTCGACTTCGATGTTGATCTCGATTCCGTCGACTTCACGGGCTATGAAGGACTCTTACAGCATGTGTGGATGAACCTCATCGACAACGCCGTCAAGTTCGGCCCGCGCGGCGGCCTGATCCGCATGCAACTCATCGAGGAAGACGGCAGTGTGCTCTTCACCATCGACAACGAGGGCAAAAGCATCCCCGACGAGGATAAGTCCCGCATTTTTAACAAATTCTATCAGGGGGACAGCTCGCACGAATCCGAGGGCAACGGCCTCGGCCTTGCGCTTGTGCGCAAGATCGTCGCCATCCACGGCGGCGAGGTCTGGGTCGAAGACCCGGTGAACGGCGGCTGCCGCTTCGCCGTGCGCCTGCCGGTAGAGAAGTGACCACCATTTTTCAACAAAAATTGAGATTCTCTTCATCATTTGTTCGAAACTCTATGCTATATTAAATCTTAACAGCCGCAGAGACGGCTTTTCCCCGGCGCAGTGTCCCTGCGTCGGGCTTTTATCACGGGATAAGGAGAGGTGACGATGGGCTTTCTGCGCTGCTGCGTTTATTACGGAATTTTAGCCGTCGTGTCGTTTTTCATCGGGCGGCTACTGCCAAAATCCTGGTTCCACGGCGACAAATTCCCCTACCGCTGCGCGAGCTGGGAAGCAAAGCTCTTCCGCTTTCTGCGCGTGCACGAGTGGCAGGACAAGGTGCCCGACATGAGCAAGATCGTCCCCAAGCTCATCCCCGCCAAAAAGCTGGACACGGACTTTCGCGCGCAGCTTCCGCGCATGATCGAAGAGACCTGCGTCGCTGAGTTCACGCACTTTGTGCTCATCCTGCTCGGCTTTTACGCACTGCGCCTCTGGCCCGGGACGGGCGGCGCGGTCGTCACCGCCATCTATATTCTATTCGGCAACCTGCCGTTTCTCATCATTCAGCGCTACAACCGGCCGCGGCTGCAAAAGCTTCTCGCCGCGCAGCAGCGCCGGAGCAGACGCAACCAAGAAGTACAACAGTAAAGGATCGGAGCTTTTCATGAAAGTCTTGATTTTAAGCTGCAACACCGGCGAGGGGCACAACTCCTGCGCCGCGGCGCTCGAGGAGGAGTGCCGCAACCAGAACATTCCCTGCGACACCGAGGACGCGCTGCGCTTCATCTCGCCCGAGGTCTCGCGCTTTATCTCGAACTGGCATGTGCGCATCTATCGCCACGCGCCGGGTCTTTTCCGCGTGGGCTACCGCGCGGCGGAGGATCATCCCGCGCAGTTTCACGAGGGTTCCGCGCTCTACCGCTACCTGACGCAGGGCGCGGAAAAGCTCTGCGGTTTCATTGCCGGCAGCGGGTACGACACGGTCATCTGCACCCACACGTTCGCGGCGCTGATGGTCAGCGAGGTCGTGAAGACGCACCTGCCGAATCTCAAGACCTGCTTCATCGCCACGGACTACACCTGTTCGCCCAGCGTGAAGGACAGCTCGCTCGACCGCTACTTTATCCCTGCCTCGTCGCTCTCGGGCGATTTCCTCGGAGGCGGCGTGACGAGCGAGCGCCTGCGTGCCTGCGGCATCCCCGTGCGCCAGATGTTCCGCTCCAGCGTGCGCAAGGAGGACGCCAAGCGCGCGTTCGGCATCCCCGCTGACCACAAACATCTCGTGATGATGTGCGGCAGCATGGGCTGCGGCCCCATTATGAGCATCGCGCGCCGCATTGGGCGCAATTTGCCGGACGATCAGGACTTAACGATCGTCTGCGGCACGAACAAGCAGCTCTACCGCCGGCTCCAGCGCCGCTTCTATGACTCGAAAAATGTCCACGTCCGTTCGTATGTGAAGGACATGGCGCTTTTGATGGACTCCGCCGACCTCTACCTCACAAAGCCCGGCGGCATCAGCGTGACCGAGGCGGCCTCGATGCGCCTGCCGATGGTGTTCATCGACGCGGTCGCGGGCTGCGAGGAGTACAACAAGGATTTCTTCCTGCGCACGGGCGGCGCGGTCACGGGGCAGACGCCCAAAGAGATCGCGCGCACGAGCCTTCGCCTTCTCAGCGACAAGGACGCGCTTGAAAAGATGGGCGACGCGCTCGACGCCGCCGTGCCGCACAACGCCGCGGCCAACATTCTCTCCGAGATGAGTGAAGCCGAGGAGGAGAAGGAGGAAGACCTCGCATGATCAAACCCAGCGTTGACTACCGCCAGTTCCGCTTCAGTAAGCTGAACACGCCGGAGTTCTCCCACGTGTGGCTGCTGCTCTACTGGCCGCTTTTCGGCCTCGGCTTTTCGTATGTCGAGCGCTTCTACCCCGTGGCGCACTACATCAACATGCACTGCGCGCTCGACGATCTGATTCCTTTTAATGAATGGTTTCTGATCCCCTACCTGTTCTGGTTCGTCTACCTCATCGGTGCGGTGGCCTACACGTTCTTTTTCGACGTGCCGGGCTTTCGCCGCATGATGCGCTTCGTGATGATCACCTACTCGGTGACGCTCATTATCTATTTCCTCTTTCCCACCTGTCAGATGCTCCGGCCTGAGGTCTTCCCGCGCGACAATGCCCTCACGCGCTTCATCGCGGGGTTCTACGTGTTCGACACGAACACGAACGTCTGCCCGTCGCTGCATGTCATCGGCTCGATGGCGGCATTTTTCGCTTTCTGGTATGCGCCCATCTTCTCCAAGCGCGGCTGGCGCATTGCATCGACCGTTGCAGCATTTTTTATCAGCATTTCCACCGTCTTTATGAAGCAGCACTCCATTCTGGATGTCGCCGCAGCCATCCCGCTGTGCGCGATCGGGTATTATTTCGCCTACGTCAGAACGTCGAAAAAGTCCCGCGCCGCCGTGCCGGACATCACAAGATAAGAAAATGCATCCGCAGAAGCTCCGATCGCTTCTGCGGATGCTTCTTTTATACGGCTCTTTCCCCCTTTTCTTTTGCATATATTCGCGCATAATTGCATACTTTTGTGAATTTTCGGCTTTTTGCATGCATATTTGTGCACCTTGCATAGAAAGGCGTCGAAAGTTCCGGCATTTTTTGAGTTTTTAATCGTTGACAATGAATAAGTAAACATTTATACTAGCGCTATCGTTTCTGAAGCGTATGAAAATTCGTTCAACGATCAAACATTATACAAGATGGAAAGAAATTGAAAAAGGAGCTATCAACCATGAAAAAGTTTACTGCACTGATGCTGGCTCTGATGATGAGCCTTTCGCTGGTCGCCTGCGGCAATAAGACCGACGACAGCAACAACGCCGATGATGCCAACACCGACAACAACACCGAGCAGTCCGGCGGCAAGCTGGTGCTCGGCACCTCCGCTGACTACGCCCCGTACGAATTCATGTATGCCGATGACAGCGGCACGATGCAGTACGCCGGTATCGACATTTCCGCCGGCCAGTACATCGCCGATGAGCTGGGCAAGGAGCTTCAGGTCGAGAACATGAGCTTCGACTACCTGCTCACCTCCCTTGCCAAGGGCGATTTTGATATCGTCATGGCGGCCATCGAGGTCACGCCCAAGCGTCTCCAGTCCGCTGACTTCTCCGATCCCTACTACACCGACCTGCCGGCCATGATCCTTGTCAAGGCTGACGCCGCCGATCAGTACAACACCCTCGCCGACTTCGCCGGCAAGAGCGTCGGCGCGCAGACCGCCACCACCAAGGAAGCCATCGTCACCGACCAGATGGAGGGTGCGAACCTCGTCTCCCTCTCCCTTGTGACTGACCTCGTCAACGAGCTTGTCTACGGCAAGGTCGACGCGATCGTCGTCGACGGCGCTGTCGCCGAGCAGTACGCCGAAGCCAACCCCGATCTGGCCATCGCTCCCGCCTCTTCCGAGCTCGGTGAAGCTCAGCCCTACTGCATCGCTGTTGCCAAGGGCGACCCCAAGGGCCTGCTGCCCGGCATCAACGAGGCCATCGCCAAGATGACTTCCGAGAACAAGATGGAAGAATTCATCGCCGCTGCCGATGAGCTGAGCGGCAAGGCCGTCGAGGTCACCGCGGATGCTCCTGCGGCCTAAGTTCTCCCCTTTAACTACGCTCTCTTCTCACTATCTCTCATAGCCAATGAGCAAAGCCCCAAATGGCTTTGCTCATTGGCGTCTCTTAATGAAAAGAGGCGAGCCTCTTTTCATTAAATCCTCACTCCACTCTGTGCCTCGCCCCCGCAAGCGGGTGCTTCGACACTCGCTCCGCGCAAAGTGTTTTTTGCCACGCGCATGTCGTGGCAAAAAACGAGCAAGATTTTTTCGCGCTGGCAGCGCGAAACTCTGCGAGGCTTATCCCAACTAAATCACACATCTGAAAGGAGATCTCTCCCATGGATCTTGCCACGCGGTGGAGCAACCTCTTTGCCGGCATGTCACCGGCGTCGTTCTTTAACTTTTCCTTTTTGCCGAAATACGGCGTCTACTTTTTGCAGGCGCTCGGCTACACGCTGCTGCTGGCCGTCATCTCGGTCCTGCTGGCGGTCATTCCGGCGCTGCTGCTCGCGTTCATGCGCCTGAGCAAGAATAAGTTTGTGCGCGGCATTTCCGGCGCGTACATCGCGATCTTCCGCTCTACGCCGCTGCTCGTGCAGCTCTCAATCATTTACTTCGGCTTTTTTGGCGCGATCTCCATCCCGCGCCTGTACCTCTTCGGCTTTATCGACATTTCCCGCTTCATCCCCGGCGTTGTGGCCCTCGCGCTCAACAGCTCGGCCTACGTTGCCGAGATCTTCCGTGCGGGCATCCTTGCCGTCGACGCAGGCCAGACTGAGGCTGCGCGCTCGCTGGGCCTTTCCGCCACGCAGGCGATGAAGCTCGTCGTGCTGCCGCAGGCCATCAAGAATGTCCTGCCCGCGCTCGGCAACGAGGTCGTCACCATGGTCAAGGAATCGTCCATCTGCTCCACGCTCGGCATGGTCGAGCTGATGTTCGCCGCGAAGACCGTGGCGACCTCTACCTACATTTCCCTCGCGCCTTACGTGCTGGCGGCGCTGATGTATTTCTGCATCACCTACCCCGCCGGCAAGGCGATCGAAGCGCTCGAAAGGAGGATGCGTCGTGGCGACAAGCACTAATTCTCTCATCCGCGTGACGGACGTCTGCAAGGAGTACAACGGCGGCAGCGTCCACGCGCTCTCCCACTGCAATTTAAGCGTGAAAAAGGGCGAGGTCGTGGCCATCATCGGCCCCTCCGGCAGCGGCAAATCGACGCTGCTGCGCTGCCTGAACCTCCTGGAGCAGCCGACCTCCGGCACCATTTACTTCAAGGACGTCGCCCTCAATGGCAAGAAGGTCAACTTGGACCTCCACCGCCGCGAGATGGGCATGGTGTTCCAGCACTTCAACCTCTTCCCGCATATGACGGTCAAGAAGAACATCACCCTCGCACCCGTCAAGCTGGGCCTCAAGTCCCAGGCGGAGGCCGACGCACAGGCCATGGCGCTGCTTGAGCGCATCGGCCTTGCCGACAAGGCGAATGAGTATCCCGCGATGCTCTCCGGCGGGCAGAAGCAGCGTATCGCCATCGTGCGCGCACTCGCCATGGCGCCCGAGGTCATGCTCTTCGACGAGCCGACCTCCGCGCTCGACCCCGAGATGGTCGGCGAGGTGCTCGATTTGATGCGCGACCTTGCGAAAGACGGCATGACGATGGTCGTCGTCACGCACGAGATGGGCTTCGCGCGCGAGGTCGCCGACCGCGTCGTCTTCATGTCCGAGGGCGCGATCATCGAAGAGGGCTCCCCTGCCGATCTCTTCGACCACCCGCAGAGCGAAAGACTGCAATCGTTCCTCGCAAAGGTCCTGTAAACCGCATAGCAAACCAGGCGTCCGGCCATTGGCCGGACGCCTGTTTGTTGTCGGTATACTGTTTTACATCTTCTCCGGTGCGGAGCAGCCGATGACCTTGAGGCCGTTGGCGAGCACCTGACGGGTCGCGCTCGCGAGCTTGAGGCGCGCGTCGATGACGGCCTCGTCCTCGCCCTTGATGCGGCAGGCGTTGTAGAACTTGTGGAACGCCGCGGCAAGACGCATGAGGTAGCGGTTGATGTAGCTCGGGTCGTAGTCGCGCGCTGCCATGCGAATTTCCTCGGCAAAGGAGGAGAGTTCCTTGATGAGCGCGCGCTCAGCATCGCTCGAAAGGATGGACAGGTCGACCGCGCCGGGCTTGACGCTGTGGCCCTCTTCCTCCAGCGCTTTGAGCAGGCTGCAAATGCGCGCGTGTGCATATTGGATGTAGTAGATGGGGTTCTCGCTGTCCTCGCGCACGGCGAGGCCGAGGTCGAATTCCATCTGCGTGTCGGGCTTGGCGTTGAAGAAGTAACGGCAGGCGTCGACAGGAATTTCATCGAGCAGGTCGGAGAGCGAAATGGTCTTACCCGTGCGCTTGGACATACGCACGACCTCGCCATCGCGCACGAGCTTGACGAGCTGCATCAGCACGATGTCGAGACGGTTCGTGCCGTCGAGGCCCAGCGCGTCCATCGCGCCCTTCATGCGGGCCACGTGACCGTGGTGGTCAGCGCCCCAGATGTTAATGACCTTGTCGAAGTGACGCACGGCGAACTTGTTGCGGTGATAGGCAATGTCGCCGGCAAAGTAGGTGTAGAAGCCGTTGGCACGGCGCAGAACGTCGTCCTTGAGGTCGAGCTTGTCGATGTCCTCATCCTTCTTGCCCTGCTTGCGGTACTGCTCGCGCATGATGTCGGCGGTCTTGAGCCAGAGCGCGCCTCCCTTTTCATACGTCCAGCCGAGCTTGTGCAGCTCCTCGACGGTGTCCTTGACATAGCCGCTGTTGTGCAGCGAGGACTCGAAGAACCACTCGTCGAACTTGATGCCGTAGCGCTCGAGGTCGCTCTTCATTTTCGGGATGTTGCGGTCCAGGCCAAATCGCGCCATATCGGCGTGGCGCTCCTCGACGGACTTTTCCAGATAGCTCTCGCCGTGAACATCGTAGAAGGCCTTCGCAAGCTCGCGGATATCGTCGCCGTGGTAGCCGTCCTCGGGGAACTCGAGGGCGTCCTCACCGCGGATGAGCTGGATGTAGCGCGCCTCGATGCTCTTGGCGAACTTTTCGATCTGGTTGCCAAAGTCGTTGACGTAGAACTCGCGCCACACGTCCGCGCCCGACCAGTCGAGCACCTCGGCGAGCGTATCGCCCAGCACGCCGCCGCGAGCGTTGCCCATGTGCATGGGGCCCGTGGGGTTCGCGGAGACGAACTCGACCATATACTTCTTGCCATCCAGCCAGTTGTCGCGGCCGTAGTCGCTCTTCTCCTCCTCAACGGCGGTCAGAACGTCGGCATACCACTTGTCGCCGAGGCGGAAGTTCAGAAAACCGGGGCCCGCGATCTCGACGCTCGTAAAGTATGTGTCGCTCAGGTCCATGTGCTCGGTCAGAATTTTCGCAACCTCGCGGGGATTCTTGCGCATGGCCTTGGATGCAGCCAGGCAGAACGTCGTCGTATAGTCGCCGTTGGCGGTATCCTTGGGGATCTCCACGGCGGGGACGGTCTGCACGCCCTCGGGCAGCAGTCCCTCCTGCACAGCCGCGCGATAAGCCGCCGCCGTCAGCTCGGCGATCTGGTTCTTTGCGCTGCGGATCATATTCATAGCAATTTCTCCTCTATCCTTTGCGGTTTTGCCCAAACGGCGCGGCACATTCGCCCGAAATCGCCCCATGGGGATACTTTTTTGCAATTATACTATATTTAATGGCAGAAAACAAGGGAATCCGGTAAGAAATCTGCCGCAGCGCGCTTGCCGTTAAACGCAGGCGCGGCAAGGCCTTTCCCGCGATAAAAATCGCTGGTCCAGAAAGAGAATATTTTCGTGTCCAGTTAGGCGCGGCAGAGGCGTTTTGACGGCGCGGTGCGCCCGTCTTGCACGGCCACTGTGCCGCCTGTCAGCGTTTTATCGCAGACCAGTATGCATTTCTCTCCGTGTGCCAGTGAGCGCCGCAAAATCGCGCCTCTCTTGCTTTTTTAACCAAAAATAATATAATAACGATAGCATTATTTAGATGCTTTTGAGAGATTTTGAGAGTAAAACGATAAAAGGAGGACTATCCCATGCCCGTTAATCTGAAAGGCCGTTCTTTCCTGACGCTGAAAGACTTCACCCCCGACGAGATCCGCTATATGCTCAATCTCGCCGCTGACCTCAAGGCCAAAAAGCGCGCCGGCATCCGCGGCAACCTGCTCGCCGGCAAGAACATCGTGCTGCTGTTTGAAAAGACCTCTACCCGCACCCGCTGCGCGTTCGAAGTCGCCGCTTACGACGAGGGCGCGAACGTCACCTTCCTCGATTCCAAGTCCTCCCAGATGGGCAAGAAGGAAACGATGGTCGACACCGCCAAGGTCCTGGGCCGCTTCTACGACGGCATCGAGTACCGCGGCTATGACCAGAAGGTCGTCGAGGGTCTCGCCGCCAACGCGGGCGTGCCCGTGTGGAACGGCCTGACCGACGTCGACCACCCGACGCAGGCGCTTGCCGACATCCTCACGCTGATGGAGAACACCAAGAAGCCGCTCAGCAAGTGCAAGCTCGTCTTCTGCGGCGACACGCGCAACAACGTCGCCTACTGCCTGATGTACATCTGCGCTAAGCTCGGCATCCACTATGTCGGCTGGGGTCCGAAGGAGCTGGCTCCCGCCGCTGACGTCGTCGAATACTGCCGCGAGGTCGGCAAGGAGACCGGTGCCGTCGTCGAGTACGGTGAGGACAAGGAACTGCTCAAGGGCGCGGACGCCCTCTACACCGATATTTGGGCTTCCATGGGCGAAGAGGAGAAGATCCCTGAGCGCGTCAAGCTGCTCACGCCCTACAAGGTCACGGGCGAGGTGCTCAAGGCTACGGAGAATCCCGACTGCATTTTCCTGCACTGCCTGCCCTCCTTCCACGACTTCGACACCACGATGGCCGCTTCGCAGAAGGAGCTCGGCTACGATATCCGCGAGGTCACGGACGAGGTCTTCCTCTCCCCCAACTCCAAGGTGTTCGACGAGGCGGAGAACCGCATGCACACCATCAAGGCCGTCATGGTCGCGACGATCGGCAACGTCTGATCTGTTCAGGCCGCTTTCAAAAAAGCATAAAAGAACGGGAGCACTTCGTGCTCCCGTTCTTTTTTCCGCTTTGTTTACTGTTCCAGCGCCTTCCAGTCGCGCGTTTCGCGCAGCGCCGTCCACTGCTCGTCGGCAGCGGCCCACTTGGCATTGCGCTCGTAGTCATGGCTGTTGGTCGCCTCCTGCATCGCAAGATAGAACCAGTCGCCCGGGTTCGCGTCGGGCCAGATCTGCATCACGCCGCGCGAGAGCAGATGGCTCTCCTCGGACGGGACACGGTCGAGCACGCGGTTGATCATCGTGGCGGTCTCAGCACGGGTGATGTTGCGCTGGGGGCCGAACGTACCGTCGGGATAACCCGCGATCCAGCCGTTGCCCGCGGCGAGCTTGATATACGCCTCCGCCCAGTGGCCCGCGATGTCAGAGAAGCGGCTCTCGCTCTTGTCGAGCTTGGCGAACAGCGAGATGATCTTTGCCATCTCCGCGCGCGTGATGGGCGCGTCGGGGCGGAACGTGCCGTCGGGGTAGCCGTCCACGATGCCGGCCTTCGTCATGGTGGAAACCGCGGTGTTATACCACGCGTCAGACGCCACGTCGGTATATCCGTTGGTCTTGGTCAGGTTCGCGCTGCGGCTCTCCTCCGTCAGCAGGCGGAAGAAGATGGTCGTCGCCTCGGCGCGGGTGATCTGGCCGTTCGGCTGCATCGTGCCGTCGGGATAACCGATGATGTAGGCGAAGTGGTCGTCCGTGTTCAGACCGAGCGCATCATCGTCTTCAATCTCCACGGTGGGCTTGGAGGGGGTGGGCGTGTGCTTCCTTGCAAAGGTAGCGTGGATCGTGTGGTTCTCCACCACATTTTCAAACGTGTACGTGCTCACCGCGCCGACGCTTACGCCGTCCACCAGCACGTCCTTGATGCGGTAGCCGGAATCGGGCGTGATGGTAAAGGTCTTGCTTTCGCCCTTGGGTACGGTGACTGCGCTCGCGGGGGCGATCTTGCCGTGCTCGTCGGCCGTTGCGGTAATGACACGCACTTCATCGACCTTGACCTGCAACGTATAATAATTTCTTACGGTTGCAACATCCTCACCGGAGCCAAAGTGGCTGAAGTTGTTACTGCTCTGATAAAAACGTACCGGATCATTATTTTTTACGATGTAACCGCAAATTTCAACCAGATAGTAGTTGTGGTCTGTTCGGGCATGATCCACCTTCGTGATCGGAATGGTATTATCCTTTACCCAGACACGCTGCAGTTCTCTATCTGTTTCGGCCTTAGAAAACAGCTTCGGTTCTTCCGTGCTGCGAGGGCCGTTTACGGTCATCGCTGTGCCGTTATCAGCAAAATATCCTTCGTCCCACCAGCAATACTCAAAGTAGACATACTCGTCTTCTTCATTGCCCTGCTCCGAGAGCAGCAGCGGATGAGATACCTGTACACCGAGAGTATGCTCCTTGCCGTCGCCGATGGCCACGGTGAAAGGCTGGTCGGCATCGACATCTTCGGTTTTTCCGTCTACCAGATAGGAAATCGTGGGGTTCGCAAGCTTGTATTCACCACTGACAGTTGCAATATCAGACGGATTATCCATAGCTTCAAGCTTTTCATTTTCATTTAACACCTGATCGGAACTGCGTAACTTCCAGCCACCGACATACTCATAGCCAGGGCGGTCATTACCGGTTGATGCTCCATTCGTATCAGGAAGCTTATAGTTATTGTTGAAATCCCAAAGCTTAGTTGTAGAATTATAAGCCCAGCCCGGAAGCGCATGGTTCAAGTGCTGTTCTTGTATACCGAGGGGAGAAAACGTAATCTTTATAGGATAGGTGCAGATTTTTTGCAGTTCTGAACCATATCTTACTTGTGTAGAATATGCCACAAAGCATTTATTGTCCGGAAGTACAATGATGCGATCGCAATCACTCGGAGGAGTTATGGCACTATTAGCGTACCCACTATAATCTTCGTTTTTCCAAGAATCTACTTTCTTCTTAAAGATGATCTGCGTGATATGCTTATCGTAAAAAGCACCCTCGCCAAGTGTTGCCACGCTGGCAGGAATGATAACCTTAGCGTCTACTCCATCAGCAAAGCAGTTCTTGAACGTATAATTGCCGATATGCGTCAGATTCTCCGGCAGCGCAAATACGACGCCTTCCAGAGAATCAGCCAGTCGCATGACCTTCAAAGATCTGCAATCCGTGAATACGGAAGCGCCGTCCGAATTACCAAGGCTTGTCAACGTATCAGGGAAAATAAACGTTTCCAAGGATGTGCAATCGCCAAACGCAAATTTGCCGATGGTTTTTACTTTGGTATTGGACAGGTCAACAGATGCCACCGGAGAATACTGAAACGCCTGATTGTCGATCTTCTCCAGATGGGTTGCCTTGCTGAAATCGATAGCTGCAACTTGAGGATGATTTTCAAGGCCTGCATTTCTTGCTTTAAAAGCGTTTTGACCGATACTCGTCACCGGCGTACCGTTAATTTCCGCAGGAATGGTAACGAAAAGGGTCTTATCCCCATTCGCGGCAAGCCACTCTTCATCAATACCCCTAATCACACCATTGTCAAAAAACAGCTTATCTACAGGGACCTCCACCAGTCCCCCCGCCCCAAGCACAGCGCCCTCGGTGTCCGTATTCTGCACCGCAGCTGCACTTACTGAGGTGTTATCACGAGCATACGTGCTCGTGACGTTTTTACGGTAAAAACGTGCTTCCCCGTCTGCCGCCATTGCGCTGACCGGCAGGAGCGAGAGGGTCATCATCAGCACTAAGGCCCATGTGAGACAGCGCTTGCCGAACTTCTTCTCTCTCATAAAAAAATCCTCCCTCTTGTCCCTGTGGACCCGAGGAAGGAGAGTTCTCCGTCTTAGGCAGCCCGGCTGTCGTGCGGCTCATGGCCGTTTAGACCCATAGCTTTGCGGCACCGGTTTTCGCCGGCTGTGCCTTTGTCTGTACGCTTTGCCCCACTTTCGCGAGCCGCACAGATCATTCGATTGATAAATTTATTATAACACTCAAAAAATAATCTTCAAGCGGAATCCCGTCGAATTTTGTCGGTAGTAAAACTTTTAATACCTGTTGAGTTTTGTCGTGATTCAGAAATGCCTTGCGGTTTAATTGGTTTTTAGGCGGAACAGGGAGGGCGGATCGCTCCGCCCCCCTGTCCTCTCTCAATCTCGTCTCTCTCGTTCACTTGCAGTACTGGCGCAGATCATAGCACAGGCGCTCGGCCTCCTGCTCGCCGCGGGCAACGATCGCCACGGCGTCGTTGCCGGAGATGCAGCCGAGCATATCGGGCAGCTTCATCGCGTCGATAGCCGCGCCCGCCGCATCGGCGAGCCCCGGCAGCGTCTTGAGCAGCACAACGATCCCCGCATAGTCCACGCCCACGCTGCACTCGCTCAAAATGAGCTTCAGGCGCTTCGTGTTGTCGATGTGGTCAGCCTTGCCGGATACGGCGTAGCGGCTGCGGCCGCCGCCGATCGGCTCCTTATAAAGGTACAGCTCCTTGATATCGCGCGAGACGGTCGTCTGCTTGCTCTCGATGCCGCACTCGGCGAGACGCGCGATGAGCTCCTCCTGCGTCTCGATATTGTACTTTTCGATCAGCTCCAGGATCTTCTCTTGTCGCTTGCTCTTCATGGCTCTCTCCCATTTTCCTCCGCCCGGCCAGCTGCCGGCGCGGATGAGCTCTTCTCTCTTCTCTCGTTCTGCGGTGGAATTTTTTACAGGTCGTCGCGGTTGACGGGGCAGGACATGCAGCGCGGGCCGCCGCGGCCGCGCGACAGCTCGGCAGACGGCACGGTCAGCACGTCGAGGCCGTGCTTTGCGAGCAAGTCGTTCGTCACATAGTTGCGCTCATAGGTGATGACGCGGCCCGGCGCGATACACAGCGTGTTCGAGCCGTCGTTCCACTGCTCGCGCTGCGCGGCCATCAGGTCGCCGCCGCCGCAGCGGATCAGGTCGACCGCGGGCAGCTTGAGCTCAAGGGCCAGAATGTCCTTGAGTTCTTCCTTGATCGCGCCGAAGCGGAGCTCGCCGTGCTCGTCGAGCGTCATCTCATAAACGCTCAGCGGGCCCTCGATCTCGGGATGAATGGTAAACTTGTCATAGTCGACCATCGTGAACACGGTGTCGAGGTGCATGAACGCGCGCGTCTCGGGAATGTCGAAGGCGAGCACCTTCTTAAAGTCGGAATTTTGCAGCAGATTGCGCGCAAACGTCTCCGCACCGGAGACCGTCGTGCGCTCGGACAGGCCGACGGCCACGATGTCCTTGGACAGCACGAGCACGTCGCCGCCCTCGATCGAGTAGCTGTCGGACAGGTCGTACCACATCTTGTTGTCCTGCGCGGCAAAGTCGCGGTTGTAGAGGAACATGTACTTTAAGAGCAGACTCTCGCGCTTGCGCGCGGGGGTATGCATGCGGTGGATGTTGATGCCCTCGCCCACACAGGCACCGGGGTCGCGGGTGAAGTACAGGTTCGGCATGGGGTCGGAGACGAACGGATAGTCGTCGTCGACTAAGTCCATCAGCGACGTCGGCTGCTTGGTGGCGACCTCGCAGCGCTTGATGCCCGCGATCATCTTCGTCACCATCTGCTTGGGCGGCATGTCGAGAAGAAGGCTCGTCATGCTCGCGCGCAGGCCCTTGGCGTGAATTTTGCTGATGTTCAAAAAGTCGTTGACGAGCTGGATCTGGCGCGCGGGGTCGGCGATGGCCTTGGCGACCTCGTCGACATAGTAGATGACCTCGACGCCGTTTTCGCGCAGGACCTCGGCAAAGCGGTCGTGCTCCTCCTGGGCGACCTTTAAGTACGGGATGTCGTCAAACAGCAGGCGCTCGAGCGTCGCGGGCGTCAGCGATTCCAGCTCCTCGCCGGGGCGGTGCAGCAGCACCTTGTTGAGCTTTCCGATCTCGGAAAAGTTATGGATGCCTGAATACATAAGTCGTGCTCCCTTTCCCGGGATGCCGGCGGCTCTCTCATCGACCGCCCGTACACCCCGACCTGTTTTCCCTGTCCGTGCCGCCGGAGCTCCCCGACGGTCCGCGGATCGTTTTACCGTTATTACGCAGTAAAGTATATACTTTCAAAAGGCGCTTGTGATGTATCAGTGCTTTTGCCATTTCGTGTACCAGTCATTCCTCCAGCTCTTCTTCCAGCGCTTTGCGCAATACGTCCATGCCCTGCCCCAGCCGCTCGTAGGATTCATAGGAGTAGTTGATGCGGATGTGGTCGCGCCCGCCGTTCTTACCCGGGTAGAAAACATGTCCCGGGATCAGCGTAACGCCCATATTATAGGCCCTGCGGATGAACTGCTTGCTGTCCACCCCGTCCGGCAGCCTGCACCAGACATATACGCCGCCTCTCGGCTTTGTATAACTCACGCCGAGCGGCGCAAGCTCGTCGAGCTTTTGGCATACCAAATCTCGATTCGTGCGGTAGACGTCGCGAAATTTTAAAAGCGACGTGTAGTAAATGCCGTCGTCCAGATACATGCCGAGGAGCTTTTGCGTCATCCAGTCCGACGCCATCAGCCGCACGGAGACGAGGTAGCTCAGCGCGCGGATAAAATCGCGGTTACCCGTGATGAAAGCAAGGCTCAGTCCCGGGATGAACGTGAGTGAAAACGAATAGATGTAAATGACGTTGCCCATCGTGTCGAACGCCTTGATCGGCGGGAGCTTATCGCCGTCGTAGACGAGTTCGCTCGCCGCGTCCTCCTCCACGATCGGCACGCGGTAGCGGTTCGAGAGTTCAACGAGCTTCTTGCGCCGCTCGAGCGACAAAATGTTTCCCGTCGGGTCGTGGTAGCTCGAATTGACGAAGATCAGGCGCGGGCGCGTCTGCGTGAGTAAGCTTTCGAGCACCTCGCAGTTCATGCCGTTCTCGTCGACGGGAACGGTCAGTATCTTCGCGCCCGCAAGCTCCATCACACGGTACATATCAGGGTGGACGGGCTCCTCCATCACGACGCTGTCGCCGGGCTTGACGAGCAGCGTCACGATAAAGTCGAGCGCCTGATTCGTCTCCGATAGGATCTGAATTTCGCCCGAGGATGCCTTCACGCCCTTCGTGCCGAGAAAGGCCACGAGCTTCTGCCGCAAGAATTTATCGCCTTTATAGGGGCTGAAAAAATACTGGCACGGGCCGCTGCCCGTGAGCAGTGTCGCAATGTCGCCCGCGACACGCTCGGACGTGTACACCTCGCGCGAGGCGACGCCGCTGCCGAGGGAATAGTGGCTCTCGTCCGTAAAGCGCTGAAACAGGTCGTCAAACGTCTTTTCCATGTCGAGGTATTTATCGGCCACCTCGCTGACCCAGTTGACACGGCCGGACTGGACCTCGCCGCTTTCCTCCTCCGGCGCTTTTTCGCTGCTCGCCGCGGCCACGACATAGCCCACGCCCTGGCGCGACTCGATCCACGCGTCGCTCTTGAGCTCGCTGTAGGCCTTGACCACGGTGTTGCGGTGCACATCCAAGATCTGCGCGAGCGCGCGCTCGCTCGGCAGCGCGCTCCTGCGGGGCAGCGCGCCGCTGATGATCTGCGACTTGATCTGGTCGGCGATCTGCAGATAGACCGGCACCTTCGAAAACTTGTCGATATTGACTTTCATGTACTTCTCTTCTCCCTCTCGCCGGCAGGCCGCGCTCTCACCCGCAGCCGTCGGGACTTGCGTTGGTCTCGCAGAGGTCTCTCTGTTCGCATTTTACCACATAACCGTGTGCGTTGTACAGTCATTTTTGTGCATGTGATATAAATACGCAAAATAATAAGAGAAGAGACGTCCTTTCGGACGCCTCTTCTCCTTTGGATCAGTGCTTTGAGTAAGGAAAAGCCCTTTTCCTCTTAGAACAGCAGATGTGCGATGGGGCAGACGATCAGCAGGCTGATGATGGTGCGCTCCAGGAAGATGACGAACAGCTCCCAGATGTTGAGAGGAAGTTTGGAGCCGAGGATCAGACCGCCGACCTCGGAAAGGTAAAGCACCTGCGTGACGGAGACGACCGCGACAATAAACTTGGCCATCTGGCTGGTGGACTCCGCGATCAGGATGGCGGGGGTGAGCATGTCGGTGAAGCCGACGATCATCGTGGAGGCAACAGCGTCCGCTTCGGGCACCTGAAGAAGCTGGAGCAGCGGGCGGAACGGGATGCCGAGCCATTCAAAGATCGGGGTGAAGTTTGCAAGGATCAGTGCGATGGTACCAATGGCCATGACGGAGGGCAGAACGCCGAACCACATGCTGCAGGCGTTCTTGGCGCCGCTCTTGAAGAATTCACCGATGCCCTTGTGCTCGGCAACGCGCTTCATGGCGAGGTCCATGCCGTACTCAACGTTGCTCTTGTAGCCCTCGGGGAGGGTGTCGGGAGCAGCCTTGCCTTCGACTAAGTACGTGTTTGGCTTTTTGCGCAGGGGATAGAGATACGGGCACACGATCGCGCAGACGATACCGACGAAGCAGACGATCAGGTAGTAGATGCCGAACTTGTCGAGCATGCCGACCGTGTCGAGAACGACGAGGGTAAACGTGATGGAAACGGCGGAGAACAGCGTTGCGATGATGCTTGCTTCCTTGGCGGAGTAGTAGCCGCCCTCATACTGGTTGCAGGTAAGCATAACGCCGAGCGTACCGTCGCCGATCCAGGAGGTGATGCAGTCGACCGCCGCGCGGCCGGGGACCTTGAACAGGGGGCGCATGACCTTGGTAAGCAGCGCACCGACGAACTCCAGCAGGCCGAAGTCGAGCAGCAGCGGCAGCAGCAGGGCCGCGATGACGAAGATGATGACGAGCGTGGTGAGCAGGTCATAGAGGACAAATCCACCCTGGCCGCCGCCGGTGATCATACCGATGAGACCCACGCCGTCCTCGCCGACACCCAGATAGGTGAGCCACACGAAGATGACCGCGAGCACACGGATCACGACCCAGATGGGTTTGCAGGCGAAGCATTCCTTCATGATGTCGCTATTCATAATGAATTTGGGCTTTGCCAGTGCAATGAGGGACATCACTGCCGAAACGGTGAGGATCAGCACGCACAGCAGCGGCAGGAAGCCACCGATGTAGCCCGAGATGATGTCGGCCAGGATCTTGACCACAACGGTCCATTCACCTGCTGCGTTCTTGACCGGGATCATGAACAGGATGACGCCGACGACTGACGGGATGATAAACAGAGCTTTCAGTTTCGCGTTACTTTTGGTTTCCATTCTCTCTCCTCCTTCATATTGGCAAGTCGCGCCGGAAGGCGGTCTCTCTCATAGCCGCTTTCCCGGCAGACAGCTCTTGTCTTTACTTTATACGAATTCAGCAGTAAAGCAAGTGCCAGCAACGTTCTCAATTTGTATACCAGCAATAAATTTCTCCATTTTGTCATTCACTTTTTTGTCGAACCTGTATGTATCTTTTTTGCTTTTTGGGAAAAAGCCCATTTTTCCTTGCCGTTTCAGGGATTTTGGAGAAGAAAAAGGGAGACGCGATACGCGTCTCCCTCCCGTTTGCTTTATTGCAAGTTTTCAACGTCCTTCTTGCCGACCGCCATGCGCTTCCATTGCTCAGGAAGGCCCGGTGCGATGAGCGGGAACAGATTTTCCGTGTCCGACGTCGGCTGGATGTTATAGGTGCCGTACTTGTTGACAAGATCGGCGCAGTCGTCCGGCTGGCCGAAGCGCGCCTTGAGCATCGGTGCCAGGTCATACGGCATACCGGGGTCTTTTCGCGGCATAAAAATCACCTCCGGACTTAGTATGTCCGGAGGCGGCAGATTTTTTCGATTTGTCTCGCTCACGCGCGCAGCGTTTTGGGATACACGCCCGCGTCGTGTAATTTCTGAAGCTCGCGCTGCACCATTTCTTTATCCTCGTGATACGTCATGCCGAACCAGCGCGCGCTCGAGCGCAGAACGGAGACACTGAGCTCGCCGCGGTCGATGAGCTCGCCGATCAAGCTCGGCAGCAGGCACTCCTTTTTGAGCTCGCCGTCCGGCAGCGCGCGGAGGAAATCCTTGAAGTAGGCGTCCAGCTTTTCAAACAGCCACGGCGTAAAGCCCCAGAAGTTCATCGAGACCGGCGTCTCCGGCGCGTAGACCGGACCGTCGCCGTCTTCCTGAATGTCGCGGATCTTGCCGTCGTCGCAGGGCTTTAGGTGGAACGTCTCGACCACGCGGTCGAGCATCCCCTGCTCGTTCACATGGCACACGCCGCGCGTGACCGTGCCGTGCTCGCTCACGGTGTTGCAGAGGTCGTAGCCGACCATCGTGCCCTCGCCGCTTTCGGCGAGCTTTGAGAGCTCTGCGTAGATCGTCTTGAACGCGTCCACGCCGTAATAGTCGTCGGCGTTGATGACGACGAACGGCTCGTGCACGAATTCGCGCGCGCACAACAGCGCGTGCACCGTGCCGAACGGCTTGACGCGCTCAGACGGCACCTTATAAAAATCGGGCACGCTCGAAAAATCCTGATACGCATAGCAAACCTCGACGTTTTCCCCGTCCGCGGTCTTGCGCGCGGCAAGGTGCTTGCCGACCATGTTCTCCATCAAGTCGCGCATGTCGGGCTTGATGATGAAGACCACCTTCGTAAAGCCCGCGCGCAGCGCGTCGAAAATGGAGTATTCCATCAAAATTTCGCCGTTCGGGCCGATGCCGTCCACCTGCTTATTGCCGCCGTAGCGCGAGCCCATGCCCGCCGCCATAATGACCAGCGCTGCTTTCATAAAAACAAAACTCCTCTCAAAGTTCTCGATCTCTTTTTCTCCGGGCGCGCACTGCGCGCTCATCTTCGCCCATCATAGCGTATCCGAACCGGCATTGCAACTGTCTTTTTCGTCTCTTGTCTTTTGCCGCAGGCGTGTTATACTGGTGTAACTATTTCTTAACACCGAGGTCACACCATGGAAGCATTTCTGCATGCGGTCTCTTCTGTCACCATCATCCTGCTGCTGACGGCGACGGGCTATTTCTGCGCGGCCAAGGGCTGGATGGGCCCGCAGGCCAAAGCCTTTATCGGCAAGTTCACGCTCTCCGTCGCTGTCCCCTGCATGTGCATCTACGGGCTGCTGAACAACCTTTCCAAGGAGCTTCTCGTTCAGTCGGGCAGCTTTCTTCTCGTGCCGCTGCTCAGCACCGTCATCCTTATTCTGTTGTCGCTGCTCATCGGCAGGCTCTTAAAGCTGCCGCGCAAAAAGCTCGGCGTCTTTATGATGATGTGCTCGGTGTCGAACGCCATCTTCGTCGGCCTTGCGATGTGTACCGAGCTCTTTGGCGACACCTGCACGCCCTACGTCATGCTCTACTACCTTGTCAACACCAGCTTTGTCCAGCTCTTGTTCCTCTCGCTTGTGCGCTGGTCGGGTGAGAGCCGCGGCTTTGACCTCAAGATGCTCCAAAAATTCCTGACCACGCCCGCCGTCATCGCCGTTTTCGTCGGCCTCGCGCTCGTGTGGTTTGAAGTCAAACTCCCCTCGCTCGTGATGAGCTACTGCCGCTATATGAACAACCTCGTCACGCCGCTGGCGCTGCTGCTCACGGGCTATATCATCCACGACATCGGGCTCAAAAATGTCCGGCTCGACCGCGACTTAGGCATCGCGATGATCTTCCGCTTCCTGCTCGCGCCGGCGCTCTCGGTCGCGCTGTGCAGGGCGTTCGGCGTGACGGGCCTTGCTCACGACGTGCTCATCGTCGAAACGGCGATGCCGGTCGTCACGCAGACGGTCGTCGCCGCCGCGGAATACGGCGCGGACGAGGAATTCGCCGCGCAGGGCGCGGCGCTCTCCACGATCGCGTGCTTCGTCGTGATTCCTGTGCTGATGTTGATTTTGTAATCAAAAAAGTGGCAAAGCCACTTTTTTGAGAAGGTTTCGCTGCGTTCTGTGCCTCGGTTGTCCGCTAAAAGCGGACAATTCGACCTTACACCGTTGCGGCACTACGATTCCCGCGCCCTTGCAGGCGCGCCAATCGTGCCGCTTCCTCGAAACCGACTTGCTGTTTCCGCCGCTGGCGGCACTTCGCCGGTTTCCACTTTGCGCAAAGAGTTTTCTGCCAGAAGGTGAATTGCCCCGCAGCGGGCAAGAGAAGCCCCTCTGGAGGGCGCACATGTCGCGGCGGAAAACCGATTTGAATTTATTTCATGCCGTACGCGGCACCTGGGCAGCCGTTGGCAGCTTTGCTGCCTTACGGATGCTGCGTACCCCTTGCGGGTAAAAACTCTGCGAGGCTCTCTCCCCTGAAAAGAATCCCGCGCCGTGGGCGCGGGATTCTTTTATCTTCAATTTCCGATCAGCGCGGACAGGCCGCCGGTTTTCAGCTCGTCTTTGTAGTAGTTGAGCTCATCGCCGATGAGCTCGTCGAGCACGCGCATGCCCAGCACCTCGACAGGGGCCTTGTCGTCCGTCAGGATGCAGCTTCCGCCCTCATAGGGCGTGAGCTTCGAGTAGACCGTGCGCATCATATCGGCGTAGTCGCTGTCTTTGAGATTCGCGATGCTGCGCAGGAACGTCTCTTCCCAGTCGTCTGCATTCGTGCAGAAGACCTCGGTATTCGTGTTGCCCTTCACCGGCGCTGTGACGGTATATTTGAAGACACTCGCCATCGTGTCGCAGAGGTATTCGTTGATCGAACCGTTCTCCGCCGACGTCATGTTGAGGTTCACGACCATCACGCCGTTCGGCTTCAAATGAGAGCACACCTCGTTGAAAAACTCAACGCTCGAGAGCTGGAACGGGATGGTGATATCCTGATAGGCGTCCACCATGATGACGTCAAACTTCTCCTTCGACGCGGCAAGGTACGCGCGCCCGTCCTCGACCGCGACGGTCACGCTGTCGGGAAGTCCGAAGTAGTCCTTCGCGATGCCGGCAATTTTTTTGTCGATCTCCGCGCCCTGCACACCCGCGCCGGGGAAATAGCGCGTACAGTAGCTCGCATACGTGCCAGAGCCCATGCCGAGAATCATCACGCTGCGGTCTTCGTTGTCCGTGCCGTCCATGCCCGCCATGCAGGGCGCGGCGAGCGCATAGTCATAGTACATGCCCGTCAGCGCGTCGCCCTTGACCTGCACGCTCTGCACACCGAAGAGCACGTTCGTCGAGAGCGTCGTGCGCTTCGTGTCGTCCTGCACCTGCAAATAGTTGTAGATGGACTCGTCCTCAAGCGTGATGTCGCTCTGCCAGAAGGCGAAGCTGTAAGACGGCAGGGCAAAGCACAGTCCAGCGATCAAAAGGACGGAGATGATCCCCGGCACGCTTTTTTTCTTCTCGAACACAAAGTACGCGATGCCGATGGCCGCGAGCACACCGGAGAAGATCAAGAACGTTGCCGCCGTGCCGACGGCGGGGATCGTCACAAACGTCGGCACGAAGGTTCCGATGATGCTGCCGATGGTGTTGAGCGCGTTGAGCCTGCCCACGGTCTTGCCCGTGTTGTCGAGATTGTCGACCGTGAAGCGCGTGAGCGACGGCGTGACGGTGCCGAGCAGCACGCACGGGAACGCGAAGATCACAAGGCACGCCGCGAGCGCCGCCCAGACGAGGAAGTTTTTCGTCACAAAAAGCGCCAGCAGCAGCGAGATGCCCGCGATCAGGTACCGTCCCACAAACGGGATGAGCGCGATCCAGATGGCCGCGATGATGAGGCGGCGGTAGAGCTTATCGGGCGTCGCGCTCCTGTCGGCGAGCTTGCCGCCCCAGACGTTGCCGATGGCCATCGCGATCATAATGACGCCGATGATCACGGTCCACACGATCTGCGACGAGCTGAAGTACGGGGCCATGAGCCTGCTCGCACCGAGCTCGACCGCCATGACGGACATACCGGCAAAAAATTCGGTCAGGTATAAAAAGTATTTGCTGCGGATGAGTTTATTTTCCATGTAGGACCTCCCTGTCGTTTCGTTTGTGCCGTCTTCGGTGTAGACAGAGAAATTATAACACGCCTGAACCTCTTTGCACAACGTTTTTGCCGCGTATTCATTCCCGATGCGCATATTCCCCTTCTGCACGCATATAGATGGAGCAACATGAGTCAGGAGTGTGCTGCATGAAGGGTAACATGGAAGAGCGCGCCTGCGCGCTGGCCGCCTACATCATCGAAAACCGCGCCACCGTGCGCGCCGCGGCAAAAAAGTTCGGCGTGAGCAAGTCCACCGTACACAAGGACCTGCAGGACCGCCTGCCGCAGTTCAACCGCAGCCTATACTTGCAGGTCAAGGAGGTGCTGGAGGTCAACAAGGCCCAGCGCCACATCCGCGGCGGCATGGCCACGCGAAAAAAATACAAGGGATTTTGAAACTTTTTTCGACTTTTTACGTCTAACATAAGAGTGTGCCCTCCGCGCGGCAAAATTTCTCTTGCACAATTCCGCCGCGCAGGGTAGAATGCATTATTGTAAACTAAAAGAAAAACGATCGGAGCAATTTTGAGATGCGAGAGCAGGATTATTACGAGCGCGGCTATGACGATGAGCCGCGCCGCAGCAAAAAGGCCAAAAAGCGCAAAAGAAAGCAGTCCGGCAGCCGCGGCGAGCGCGTGGTCGTGACGCTTCTGTCGCTTCTTTTCCTGACCGTGGCCGTCGTGGCGACGGTCAAGTACGTCGTGCGCGCGCCTGAGCCCGTCACGGACGGTGAAGACCAGCAGACGCAGCAGGACGGCACGGCGGAGGACAGCGACGCCATCCAGACCATCTCCAACGGCAGGGAACGCAAAAGTAAATACTGCTATAATATCCTGCTCTACGGCGTGGATAACGACGCCGGCGGCAGCGACACGAATATGCTCATGCGCTTTGACGCGGTAAACAAGACGGTCGACGTCGTCAGCCTGCCGCGCGACACGCTGATGAGCAACGGCCACAAGCTCAATTCCTCCTACAATAACGGCGGCACGGAAAAGCTGCGCAGCAACATCGAGGATATGCTCGGCGTCCCCGTGGACTTCTACGTCTCCGTCGACTTAAAGGGCTTCATCGCGCTCATCGACCAGATCGGCGGCGTCGACTTCGACGTGCCCTGCGACATGGACTACGACGACCCCTATCAGGACCTGCACATCCACTTCAAGGCAGGATTGCAGAAGCTTAACGGCCAGCAGGCCATGGAGGTCGTGCGCTTCCGCCACAACAACGACAACACCGGCTACGGCGGGCGGCAGGACCTCGGCCGCATCGGCACACAGCAGGCGTTTTTGAAGACCGTGGCGCAAAAGCTCATGAAGCTCGAAAATGTCCCCGCGATGGCGGAAACGTTCTTAAAGTATGTCAAGACCGACCTGACGCTCGGCAACCTCATGTGGCTTGCCAACCAGGCGCTCAGTATGGGCGGCATGGACGCCATCAGCTTTGCCACCCTCCCCGGCGACGGTGCGGGCTGGTACAAGGGCATGTCAGTCTATGCGCTCGACCCCGAGCAGGTGCTCGAGATGACGAATTCGATGCTCAACCCCTACGCTACGGATATCACCGCCGACGATCAGAACATTTTAGTCCCGTGATCCCCGTGAAATTTTGAGAATGTGAGAAAGAGAGAGCAAACGCCATGAAGTTCCGCTTTGCGCTGCTTGTCGCGGCGCTCGCACTTGCGCTGAGCATCAGCGCCTTTGCTTACAGTGATGAGCCCGCGCAGGACACTGCCGCTCCCGCACAGGAGGAGACGACGAGCGAAGACAGCGCCCCGTTCGTGCTTCTTCGCGTCTACGAGGGCCAGTTTGCCGACGTGAAGGACGGCGACTGGTTCGCCCCCTCGGTCGTCTCGGCCTATGAATACGGGCTTTTGAACGGCCGCAGTGAGAGTTCCTTTGCGCCGAACGGCAATGTGACGATTGCCGAGCTTTTGACCATCGCCGCGCGGCTGCGCGCCATCTACACGACCGGCAGCGACGCGGTCACTTTCTATGAAAATGGTTTGTTCTCTTGAAAA
>ERZ791883.380-NODE-380-length-57427-cov-7.862302_pt1 | contig 57427 bp, 47 predicted proteins | sample MGYA00510160_ERZ791883 | MGnify/ENA primary metagenome ERZ791883 (study PRJEB30046, sample SAMN00792072) | human gut metagenome | study: EMG produced TPA metagenomics assembly of the A metagenome-wide association study of gut microbiota in type 2... | reverse complement strand
TTGCCTACGAATCAAAAGGTCGCAGGTTCGAATCCTGCCGGGGCCACCAGAAATTAAAGCTCACTTCTTACGAAGTGAGCTTTTTTGTTGCGCTGTTTATTTTTCTAAAGGACGCAGAGGTATCGTAAAACTGAAGCTGCTGCCTACGCCCAATTCACTGACGACGCTGACCATCCCGCCGTGGCTTTCAACCATCCATTTTACCATTGCCAGTCCCAGGCCTGTGCCGCTGTCTGCTCCGCCGCTGCGGGCAGTATTGACCGTGTAAAAGCGTTTCCAGATTTTTGACAGTTCATCAGCACTGATACCAATACCATCGTCACGGACAGTACCAATGGCATTTTGACCGTCGCTTGTTAAAGTAAGCCAGATCTGTCCCTGCTGCCTGCCATATTTGACCGCATTAGTCAGCAGATTGAGCCAGATCCGCATCAGCAGTGTTTGATCAGCTTGAACCATAACTGCCGGCTCGATCTCTGCCGTCAGCGTGATCGCTTTGGCTTCCGCCAGTCCCTTAGCTTCTTCCGCCACGACCTCTGTCAATTCGCTTAAATCGAACACTTCCAGATCCAGGCTTGCCTGATGCCGGTCCGCTCTGGCCAGCTGCAAGAGCTGGTTGACCAGTTTCGACATTTTTCTGGCCTGCTGCAGCACGCCCTGCAGCGCCTGCTGTTTACTCTCGGAGTCAGGCTGCTGCAGCCCGCATTCAGCCTGTGCTATGATCACTGAGGTTGGCGTTCTCAATTCATGCGAAGCGTCGTCAGTAAACTGCCGTTCTGCTTCAAAGGCCGCTTCTAATCTGGCAAACATTCCGTCAAAGGTTTTTGCCAGCGTATCGATTTCATCGTCAGCACCTTCCAGTTCGATCCGTTTGGAAAGATCGCTCCCGCTGCTGATCTGAGCCGCAGCTTCTGTGATCCGTGTTACCGGACGAAAAGCTTTTTTGGTGATCCAGTACCCCCCCAGAGCCGCCAATAAAATCAGCAATGGGAAAAACAAAGCACACTGCCATAAAATCTTATCGCGTTCCGCATAGGCCGAGCTAAGCGGCACCGTGCCACGTACCCAGTAAAAATTTTCCGCATGGCGCGGTTTGAAATAAAAATCATAAACAAACCAGTTTTGCTGCCCATTACCAGCCTTCTGCAGCAGCTCGTCGGCAAAAGGCGTTGCCGGCAGACCACTGGCCACCAGACCTGTGATCATCTGCCCGTTTTCGTGGTATACGGCAAGCCGGACGCCGTCCTTTAAAAAATCAAGCTTCTCCAGGCGCAGACGGCCAGCATTGTCTATTTTCAGTTCTTCCGCAAAATCATAAACTTCTTCTTCCAGCTTGTTCTGCACGCCCAACAGTAAAACCTTATCTGTCGCCAGCAGGACGGCCGCAAAAATAGCCCCTAAAATTATTACGATCAGCCCTGTATACCACAGGGTTATTTTCATTTTTACCGACAGCTTTTTCATAAAGTCTCCTTCAGCACATAACCGGCGCCGCGTACTGTCTGGATCAGTTTTTTCTCAAAGCCGTCATCTACTTTTTTCCGCAGATACCGTATATATACATCTACCACGTTCGACCCGCCTTCAAAATCATAATCCCAGACATGATTTTCGATCGTTTCCCGTGTTAAAACTACGCCCTGGTTACGCAGTAAATATTCCAGCACGGCAAACTCTTTAGCGGAAAGCTGCAGCTCTCGTCCGTCTCTGCTGACGCTGCGGCTGCTCAGATCCATTTCCAGATCGCCGCACCGCAGTACGTTCGAAACCTGCCCGCTGCTGCGCCGCAAAAGTACCCGTAAGCGCGCCACCAATTCGTCAAAGGCAAAGGGTTTGACTAAATAGTCGTCCGCACCAAGATCAAGCCCGGCAACGCGATCCTCGACACTGCCGCGGGCAGTCAGCAGCAGCACCGGTGTTTTATCGCCGGCAGTACGCATTTTCTGCAGCACCGATAGCCCATCCAGTCCCGGCAGCATAATATCTAAAATAATGGCGTCATAAGATGTCATATGCATATAATCCAATGCTTCCAGACCATCACCGCAGGCATCTACACTGTAGCCGCTGCTCTGCAGCTGCTTTTTCAGCACCTCACGCAGATCAGGCTCATCTTCCACGAATAAAAGCCGCATAAGCGCAACCTCCTTTAATTATTTTTATTATAGCACAGACAGCAGACGTTCTAAAACAACTCAACCCCTGTAACGCTGTGCCTGTTCGGCAGCCCTTTTAAAGCACAGGCCCCAACCCAGCAGCAACAGGCCGCAGACAATCATGATATATTCTATTTTGATAAAATCCCCCAAAGGTCCAAAGCCGAGAATAGCCACCGGCATCATGCCCTGCGAAACAAATTGCAGCAACGCAAAAACACGTCCCAGATAACCGGGCTCCGTATGGGTCTGGATCAAAACCGTTTCAGCCGTAATAAAAACCGGCACGAATAAGCCGCAGATGCAGTCAAACAGCAGATAGAGCCAGAAAACCTTCGACAGGCCCATCAGGGCAAATGTGCAGCCAAACACTGCCAACGAGACCGCTATCGCCGTGATCTTATTTTTAAAATCGCCTTTCCAGGCGACAAATAAGCCGCCTAAAAACGAGCCCAGCGCCCATACCATTTCGTTAGCTGTCAGCTTCCAAACCTCGCTGCCAAAAGTCCGCACTACCATCAGCGGTGTCAAAAAAGCTGCCGGTGTGATCAGAATAAAGGTCACCGCGTAACAAACCAGCATGACCCGCAGCAGCGGCTGCGACCAGGTATAACGCACACCTTCGCGCAATTCTACCAGCACTGGTCTTCTGCTTTGATTGACAACCGTTCTAGTTACCTGCAGACGCAGCATAATAATGATGGCGACGGCTGCCGTCAGCACATCGACCAAAAAAGCCCACTTCATCCCGAACGTGCCTAAAATCGCTCCGCCTACTGCCGGCGCGATCAGCAGCAGTACATTGTTGGCCATCTGATTGATACCGTTAACTCTTACCAGCTGTTCCGGCGGCACCAGTTCCGGATACAGCGCACTGACGGCAGGACTTTGGAAGCCACTGCCGATAGAACGCAGACAGGCGACAAAAATCAAAAACGTCAGGCTTTCATAGCCAAACGCAAACGCTGCAAAGGCCAGCAATGTCGCCAGCGCCGTAAACCCGTCCGCCAGCATGATGATCAGTTTTTTACTGTAGCGGTCAGCGAAAACGCCGGCCCACAGGGAAACGACTACCTGAGGGATCAGCGTTGCCAGGGTCGCAACAGTGATCCAAAAACCGGACACAGTATTGACTGTGATATACCAGACAATGGCAAATCCCACTACCGACGAGCCAAAAATAGATATATTCTGACTGATCAGAAATAATGCCGTCTGCTTTTGCCACGCTGCTTCCTGTGCCATAAAAATTCCTCAGCTTTCCCGCTTTCTGCCGCTTCAATAAACAACTGCTGTTTTCTACAAGTTTCTATAATAAGATTGTACAACAAAAATAGTCAAAATAGCCGTTCCATAATAAGTTTATAAAATAAATTTTTATTAAAGTTTCTTTTAATCTTCTTTTAATCTTTCCGCGTTATAATAAAGACAAAGAAAACGCCGCAGTAAAAACGGCGCAAGGAGGTAAAGAAAATGACTAAAAAATTTCTGGCGTTCATCGCCGCTGCTATCTGTACATTAGCAATCACCGCAACCGCTTTTGCCGCTGAGTTCATCAGTGCCGATCAGGCCCGCAGCATTGCTGCCCAATGGGTACCTGCCGGCAGCACGCATCTGGTGACCAAAGACGAAAGCCACAAATACGCATCTTATTATGAAGTAAAATTCTATGACAACGCTACCAACACCGAATATGAAGTAGAAGTACTCAAAAACGGCGGCGCTGTGAAAGAATTCAAAATGGATGCCCAAACAGTTCTCGGCAGCCCTAAAGTAGTACTCTCTGCCGCTGACGTTCAGGACCTCGTTCGCAAAGAGTTCCCCAACGCGACCTTCACAAAAGTAAAACTTGACAGCGACGATGGCCTTTACGAATATGAGTTGAAATTTTACACACCCGAATTACGCGGCGAAATGAAATTCAACCCTGAAAATGGCGCTCTGATGGAAAAAGAACTTAAATACCAAGTTCACTGAGCCATCCCCCAAAAAGGACCCGCACCTGTCCGATGCGGGTCCTTTATTATGTCTTTATGCTTTTGCCAGCAGCGCCTGCAGCTCAGTCTCACTCAAACCGCAGCCGCGTAAAACAGTTTCCGTATCCTCGCCCAGCTTGGGTGCCCGTTTTTGCAAGGCTCCCGGCGTTGCCGACATTTTCATAGCAAAGCCCATCTGCTTGTAAGTACCGATCTCCTCATCCTCTACTGTCAGCACCATTGAGTTAGCCAGCGTCTGTTCGGCCGCCAATGCTTCATCAAAATTCAGCACCGGCGTTACGCAGGTATCCTTACCTTGTAAACAGGCAGTCCACTCCTGCATGGTCTTAGTCTTAAAAATCTTTGTCAGCTCGCTTTTGACCAGCCCGTGCTGCGTTTCATCATCCAGAGCATCGATCAGATTGGCCCGGTCCAAAGCCCGGCAAAGGTTGCTCCAGAATTTTTTCTCCAGACAGCCGACGGAAACATAACGCCCATCCTGCGTTTCGTAGATATTATAATTGGCATAGGCGCCGGTCAGCCAGTTATTACCGCGTTCGGCTACAAAACCGCTGCCAAAATACAGGCTGGCCGCTCCCGGCATCAGCGTCAAAGCCGTATTATAAAGTGAAATGTCGATCTCCTGCCCCTGTCCTGTCTGCTCAGCATGGCGCACAGCCATCATAATACTCATACCGGCCATCAGCGCCGCATTCATATCCGCCATCAGGATGCCCGGTATCGCCGGTCTGCCTCCGGGCTCGCCGCTCATCGAGGTGATACCGGCCAGACTGACATAACCAAGATCGTGATCAGCCTGCCTGACCAACGGTCCCTGCTTGCCATAGCCGGTGATCGCACAGTAAACGATTTTCGAATTCAACCTGCTCACGGTTTCATAATCAATGCCCAGGCGTTTTAACACGCCTGGCCGGTAGCTTTCCAGCACTACGTCCGCTGTCTGCGCCAATTTCAAAAAGGCTGCTTTGCCGGCAGCACTTTTCAGATCCAGCACCACACTTTTTTTATTACGGTTCAGCTGCAAATGCCAGTAACCAAAACCGTTTTGGAACGGCGGGAAACTGCGCGAATAGTCGCCGCGTCCCGGTTCTTCGATCTTGATGACTTCTGCGCCAAAATCAGCTAAAATCATACTGCAATACGGTCCCGGCAAAAGCCGCGACAAATCCAGAACTCTGATACCGTCAAGTGCACCCACGTCAACACCGCCCTTTTCCTGTTTATTGCTTACATTATAACACAGATATTTTACATTTTCAGGCACTGCGCCATTTGACAGCAGCCCCTGCTTTAGTTACAATGAAAGATAAGTATTAAGAAAAAAATCTTTGGAGGCAGAATAAAAAATGAACAAAACTTTAATGATTATTATCGCCGTCGTTGTTATTTTCGTCGGTATTATTATGAGCGGCTATAACAGCCTGGTCACCATGAACGAAGACGTCAACGGCAAATGGTCGCAGGTAGAAAACCAGCTGCAGCGCCGCAACGACCTGATACCCAATCTGGTCAACACCGTTAAAGGCTACGCTACTCACGAAAGTGACGTTTTTAAAGCCGTATCCGATGCCCGTGCTAAATTGGGCGGCGCCAAAACCGTTGCCGAAACCAGTCAGGCCAACGGCGAATTGAGCAGCGCTCTTTCCCGCCTGTTGATGATCGCGGAAAATTATCCTGATCTGAAGGCCAACACCAACTTCCTGCAGCTGCAGGACGAACTGGCCGGCACAGAAAACCGTATTGCCGTAGCCCGTATGGATTACAACAATGCCGTACAGGGTTTCAACGCTAAGATCAAATCCTTCCCAACCGTCCTTTATGCAGGCATGTTCGGCTTTGACGCCCGCGATTACTTTAAAGCTGATGAAAGCGCTAAAACTGTTCCGCAAGTACAATTTTAAGCGATAACGGAGCTTACTGATCATGAAACGTTGGCTCGTCCTTATAATGCTTCTGCTCCAGACGTTCTTTGCCCTCGGTGCGGAAGCAGCGATCCAGGTACCACCTAAACCCAGCACAGCGTCCGGTATCTATGTACAGGATTACGCAGGTGTTTTATCACCGCAGACCCGTCAGGCCCTCAATGGGATTGGTCAGGATCTGGACAATAAAACGACCGCCCAGGTCGCTGTCGTAACGGTCAAAACGCTGGACGGACAGCCCATTGACGAATATGGACTGACCCTGCTGCGGCAATGGGGTCTTGGCAATAAAGAAAAAAATAACGGCGCGCTGATCTTAGTCGCTGTCGATGACCGGCAATCACGGATCGAAGTCGGTTACGGATTGGAAGGCGTACTTCCCGACGGCCTGACCGGACGGATCCAGGACCAGCAGATGCTGCCCTATTTTAAACAGGGCCAATATGAAAAAGGCATTGTGCAGGGCTATCTGACTGTTGCCACCACGGTAGCCAAAAGCTATAACGTCAAGCTGGAAGGCGTACGTTATAGCGGCGGCGCTGGGCAGGGTACAGGCGATACGCCGATGCCGGGATGGATGAAGGCCCTGATCGCAGTCGGCCTGATCGTACTCGTCATCGTTGACCATATGTTCTTCGGCGGTATCATCACCCAGTTCATCCTGCTTGCGCTTTTGCGCGGCGGCGGACGTGGTGGCGGCGGAGGAGGCGGTGGCTTTGGTGGCGGTTCCGGAGGCGGAGGCGGCTCCAGCCGGCGCTGGTAAAAAAACAAGGACTATCTCAATGAGATAGTCCTTGTTTTATGCCTATTTTACTTCGTCATACAGCAGCCCGATACAGGCATCGACCAAAGCACCAATACTGGAAACTTCACGTTCCAGCGGCAGTCCCGAGGCCGCATAACCCAAAGGAAGCTCCGTACAGGCCGTCATCACGGGAAGATCCCCTGCATGCCACAGCTCCTCTACCAGCTCTTTAGTCACTGCGCCAGCCAGAGCCAGCTCACCGGCTTTGACGTGCAGGATCGCCTGCTGCGCTTTTTCCGCCTGTTCATCATTGGGCAGATATAAGGTATAACCATGCTTATCAGCATATTTCTGATACAGGCCGCTGGCACGGGTACCGTGGGTCGACAGCATCCAGGCACCGTCAGGATTAAGGCGCCGCGCCGCCAGTACAGTTTCTTCAATGATATGCACCAGGGGCCTGGGCAGATCATCCCGGAAATCGTCAATAAAATAATGGGCCGTATTACAGGGCACCGCCAGAATATCGGCACCCATAGCGCACAACTGCTGCAAGCGCGCCTGCAGTACCGGTGCCGGGCTTTCACCCTTACCGAAGATCGCCGTACTGCGGTCAGGTATCTCGCAATCACCGATCATATATACCACCGGGTGCTCCTGGTCCGTTGCCGCCGGGCATCTGGCAGCCAGCTGACGCAGAAATTCTGCCGCTGCCGCCGGTCCCATGCCACCCAGCACTCCCAGTTTTTTACCATTTTTCTTATACTTGGTCACCTTGATCCCTCCACCAGCCAAAACTGTTTTTATGCGTTTATTGTACCACAACCTGCTGTGGCAGTATAGCCTGCATTTTTTATGTGTATACATAATTTATGTACTTTACTCTTTAATTGTTAATTTGTTATACTAAAGGGGTATAATTAAATAAAAATTTACCCCGTTTGGAGGAATCAGGATGACCAAGAAAAAAATCGTCGTTATCGGCGGCGGCTGGGCCGGCTGTGCCGCTGCTCTCACGGCTGCTAAAGCCGGCGCTGACGTAACTCTGCTCGAACGTACCGATATGCTTTTAGGCACTGGTCTGGTCGGCGGTATTTTCCGCAATAACGGACGCTATACTGCTGCCGAAGAATGCATCGCCATGGGCGCAGGCGACCTGTTTGCAGTTATGGAATCCGTTGCAACTCACAAAAACATGGAATTTCCCGGTCATAAACACGCAACCCTGTATAATATCTATAAAATCGAACCGGCTGTCAAACAGCTGCTCCTTAGCCGCGGCATCCAACTGCTGATGGCAGACCCGGCGGTCAAGACCGACTATGAAGGCAGCAGGATCATCGCTGTGACTACCAAAAGCGGCCTGCGGCTCACTGCCGACGCTTTCGTCGATGTCAGCGGGTCCTCAGCCATGCCGCTCAACTGTAACAAACACGGCAACGGCTGCGCCATGTGCATCCTGCGCTGTCACAGTTTCGGCCCCCGCGTCAGCGTCACCACCCAGTCCGGCGTTGAAGAATGGACCGCAGAAAAACCGACCGGTCTTGGTGCCATGAGCGGTTCCTGCAAGCTGTTCAAAGAATCGCTGGCGCCGGAAATCGTCGCCGAGCTGGAAAAAACCGGCTGCTGCGTCGTGCCGATCCCGGAAGAAATCAAAAAACATAAAGAAAAACTGGCTATGAAAGCCTGCCAGCAATATGCTCTCGACGCTTACGCCGATAATATAGTTCTGCTGGACACAGGCTCAGCCAAACTGATGACGCCCTACTACCCACTGGAAGAATTGCGTATGATCCCCGGCTTTGAACGGGCCCGTTTTGAAGATCCCCTGTCCGGCGGTAAGGGCAACTCCATGCGTTATTTCAACTTTGCCCACGTCGACGCTGCTCTGAAAGCCGACGGCAAAGACAATCTGTTCTGCGGCGGCGAGAGGGCAGGCGCTATGGTAGGTCACACCGAAGCCATTGTCAGCGGTTCGCTTGCCGGCCACAACGCCGCCCGCGCAGCTAACGTCCTGGAACCTGTTATCCTGCCTGAAAGTACCGCTATCGGCGAATTTATCGGCTACGTTGTCAAACAAATGCTGGATGTCGAAACCCGCAATAAAAAATACACCTTCTCCGGCTCTGTCTATTTTGAACGGATGCAGGCCAAAAATCTTTACAGCACCGACAACGACGCGATCAAAGCGCGTGTTGCAGCGGCTGGCTGTACCGACATTTTTGCAAAATTATAAGAAAGATGTGATAATCCGATGGCAACTGTACGTGACATCCTCAAAGCCCTCGATACCATCACCGGTGGACGCGTCATTACCGACTCCTTCAGCTACGGCGGCGGCAATCCCTTCGTCGTGACCAAGACCTCCGGTATCCCAGGTAAAGCAGTTACCGAGCTTCCGGGACTTGTTTGGGGCGACCCCGATATGCCCGTCAAAAAAGTAGCAGTCATGATGACGCTTACTGAAAGCGCTATCGAACTGGCCGGTGCGACCGGCGTCGACTGCCTGATCGCCCATCATCCCATTGCCGAAGGCTCCAACACCGGCGGCGTGACTGCCAGAAACTACTTTAATCTGTATCATCTAGCAGTGTTCGAGCTGCACGAAGCCTTTCACGGCCTTCATCCCGGTATTGCCTGGATCCATGGCAGCTGCGCCAAGCACGTCAATATCCGTTTCGGCGGCGTGCCCGGTAAAATCGTCTGGTACGGCAACGCCCTGCCGGAAGTAGAGACGCTGGGCGACCTGCTCAACCGTATCGACACGATCATGGGCACTGATATCGAGTCCCGTGTGCTCACCTCTGAACGTCAGATCCGCGGCTGCACCGAGATCCATGAAACCTCGATCGCGGCCCGCGCCAAAATTTATGTTGGCAAGCCGGAAAACAAACTGGGTAAAACTATCACCGTCTTCCCGCATACAGGTTTCTCGGCCGAAGACCTGGAAAAAGCCTACGCCGAATATCCCGAAGCCAACACAGTCGTCTGCACTATCAGCCGCCCGCTGCCCGGCGACCCGCTGGTCAAAAAAGCCGAAGAGCTGGGCCTGAATCTGATCGCCGGTAATTCCCATGCGCTGGAGATTTTAGAAAACGGTATCCCGCTGGCCTGGGCCCTGCGTCTCCAACTGCCCGAGCTGGACATCCATATCTTCCGCGAACGCATGGTAAGCCTGCCTTTGGATCACTGCGGCTGCACTCATATCGAAAACTACGGCGAAACAATGGCCCGCAACTATCTGCCTAAGCCGAAAACAGAATAACGGAGGGGTTTATGATGAATGGTGGAAAAAGAAAGATCGAATTGATCGAATACGTGGGTCTGTTTTTAGTTGCCTTTTCCTTTTTGATGCTGGTAGTCAATCCCGGCGGCATCGGGAACCTGTTCAACAACATGTTCAATCACGCTGCCCCTATTATCATCAAAGTCTATATCACCGGCTCTATCGGTATCGCGATCATTATCAGCGTCACCATGGGCCGTCTTTTGGAGCGTTTGGGCTTTACTGATGCTCTGATGCGTATTTTTGTGCCGTTGATGAAAGTCATCGGTGTCAACGCAGCCGTTGCCGTGCCGTCTGTTTATAATATCCTTGGCGACGTCAACGCAGCCGGCCGTATCGGCGGCCCGATCCTCAAAAAATCCAACGCTACCAAAGATGAACAGAAGATAGCCATTGCGACGATGATGCAGTCGCAGTCCTCCTTCGCGATCTTTGTCTTTGGTCTGATAGCTTTGAACGCCGCTAAGGTTTCCGTCTGGGTCGTCGTCTTCCTGGCGATCTTCCTGCCGGTACTGCTGACGCCGCTGCTGCTGCGGCTCACTATCTGGCGTGATACTAAGGCCGTTTCCATTGACGAGCTGCCTAAATTCACTCCGGAAACAGGCTTTCTGCCGACCATCTTCAATGCGGCCAAAGAAGGGGCCGAGCTGCTGTTTCTGCTCATCATCCCCTCCTGCGCCGTTGTCTTTGCCGCTATTGGCGCGCTGGATCATTTCGGTCTTTGGAGCAGTATCCAGGCCGGCATCACCGCCATGCTCAATGCGTTCAATATCGAAGCTGAAACCGGCTCTGTCTCGATTTTAGTTGGCGGTTCGCTGGCTATGGCCCAGCTGAAAGAAATTGCCGCCACTATTGCGCCGCCGCTGGTCGTAGGCTCGTATATCCTGGCTTCCTCCGGCTTCCCGCTGCAGGTCATCTTCGGGCAAATCCCCGCTATCTGGAGCGGCTGTACCGACCTTACCGAACGTGAAGCTATGACGGCAGCAATTATCGGCGCTGTTATCAAGGTTTTAACGGCGGCTTTATTTGCTACCTGCCTGCAATTCCTTTATATGTAACAACAGATAAAAATAAAACCAGCTGCATCAGGCAGCTGGTTTTATTTTTTTATAACAGCTCAAACTTATTCTTTTGATACCTGATCAGTCCGTCAGCCTGCATTTTGCTCAGCTCGCCGGACATAGCGCTGCGGTCTACCGCCAGAAAATCTGCCAGCTGCTGCCTGTTAAAGGGTATAACAAGCTTATTGCTCTGCTGCAGGCGTGCCTGCTCCGAAAGATACGCCAGCAGTTTTTCCCTCGTTGTCCGCTTCGTCAGATATTCCATTTTTTGAGTCAGGAAGAAATTACGTTCCGCCATCAACAGGAGCAGATTATGCAGCAGCCTGCTTTCGGCTTCACTGCGCGACGGCCCCGACAACAGCCGTTTGAGATCCAGAAAAATCACAGCAGCTCCATTAGGCGCTGCCACGCTTACAGTCAGCGGCACCTGCTGCAAACAGGCATACACCTCGCCGAACAGATGACCGCAGCCCAGCTGTGCCAGAATATTCTGCCGGCCCCAATAATCCTCGCGCAGGATATGCACACTACCGGCTACCACAAAACCGGCAGTCGTCACCCGCTCACCCAGCCGCCAGATAAACCCGTTCCGCGGATAGACCTTCAGCTGTGCGTCCAAGTGCTTCAGCACCGCTGCGATCTCTGTTTTGGCAATACCGTGAAACAAAGACGACGACGCTATGATCTGCAAATATTTATCCAAGCTTCTTTACCTCCGTTGTAAAAACAACAGCTTTCCTTTGCTTATCGTACTATAATAAAAGCAGAAAAACAACAGGAGGTTCATCATGTTACGTAAAATAATCACGATAGATCAGGAAAAATGTAATGGCTGCGGTCTCTGCGTCCAGGCCTGTCACGAACAGGCTATCGGTATAGCAGACGGCAAAGCAGTACTGCTGCGCGACGATTACTGCGACGGACTTGGGGACTGCCTGCCAGTTTGCCCTGCTGATGCTATAAGCTTTGAAGTGCGTGAAGCAGCAGCTTATGACGAAGCGGCTGTTTTAGCTAACAAAACCGGTCAGAAAACTGTAGGCTGCCCAGGTACGCAGGCACAGCAGCTGCAGCCGCCTCATTCTGCACCAGCAGAGATATTTCAAACCAGCCAGCTACAGCAATGGCCTGTCCAGATCAAACTGGTCAATCCCCATGCAGCTTATCTGCAAAACAGCAGGCTTCTCATTGCCGCTGACTGTACAGCCTTTGCTTACGGTGACTTCCACCGCAAATTCATCAAAAACCACATCACACTCATCGGCTGCCCCAAGCTGGACAATGAAGATTACAGCCGCAAACTGACCGAGATCCTGCTGGCAAATGACATTAAAAGCGTTACCGTCGTCCGCATGGAAGTCCCCTGCTGCGGCGGCATCGAGCAGGCTGTCAAAACTGCCCTGCAGCAAAGCGGCAGATTGATCCCCTGGCAGGTCGTCACTATCAGCACAGATGGGCAGATTTTGGAAGAAATATAATAAAAATTATGATATAATCTTCCCAAACAGGAAAGAGGTGAGCCAGGTGCCCAGAAAAAATCATATCCGTTACCTGACCTGTGCCGACCGTGCTCTGGAAGTGATCATCTGCACCGACTCTACACTCTCTTATCCACTGCATAACCATATTTCCGTTTTTACGATCGGCCTCGTAATAAAAGGCTCTCTTTCGGTCACGATCGGGCAAACTTCACATATTTACGGTAAAGGCCAGACCTTTATCATTCCCCCTTATCTGCCGCACAGTATTGACGCAGCAGACAGTTACACACTTTTGAGCCTGTGCATTCACGAAGAATTATTCTGCCGCTGTAATTATGATATGCATATCCTTAAAGCCTGCGTCAATAAAGCGCTTCGCAGCGCCGCTGTTGCAAATGAGCTCAGCCGGCAGCAGCTCGTCCAACTGACAGACTGCCTTGACTCACTTAGCGGCAAAGCAGAACTTTTCCGTCACAACACCGGTGACCAGTTCATCAATAATTTAAAACAACGCCTGGAAAGGGCTCCTGAAAATAAATTCAGCATCAACGACATGGCTCAGGCAGCCTGCACCAGCAAATATCATTTGATCCGCTGCTTCAAAAGGGCCGTAGGACTGACACCGCACCAGTTTCAGCTGCAAAACCGTATTCGCAAAGCACAGCGTCTGCTCAGCAGTGCTGACACTATAACAAAAGCAGCCCTGACCGCCGGTTTCTGCGATCAAAGCCACTTTATCAAACACTTTGAAAAATATACAGGCTTAACGCCTACCGACTATAAAAACTCATGCCATAGGCTCTAGCAACTACTGCTTGTTAACAAAGTGCCGGCATAAACTTGGCAAACAAATACAGACCTTCAGACCCGGCAAGCACTTCATGCGGCACTCCGGCCGGAAAAATCGAAATAATGCCCGGCTCATACTTTAATTCTGTACCGTTATTGATACACACGCCCTTCCCGGCGAGCACTTCATGGGTCTCCAGCTGCTTTTCATGCACATGGCCGCCAATTTTACAGCCGGGGGCAATGCGTACCAGATGAAAGCTGAAATCGCCGCCACTCTGCTGCGCCGTAAGAATATGTTTTAACTCCACCCCGGCAAATACCGGATGTTTTGACCACGGAATTTCTTTAAAAGCGACATCGGTATCGGGCAAAAGCAAATGACCCTCAAGATTGAATTTTTCAAAAAGTTTCTGGAATTCCATTGTAAACACTCCTTATAAGGTATTTTTTGGCAGGCAAATCACCGCCCACTTCAATAATAAGCTAAACCATTACGGCTGCATTGTATAAAATTGCTCTGTTAAAGTAAAAACTGTCTGTATCATATATCTGTATTTAAACCCCAAGCTGCCCCTGTAGGGTGGCTTTTTACTTTTTTATTAGACAAGCGCAGCTGCAAGCAGTATGATATTATTAATTAATTTTATACTTGACCGGCAAACAATTTCTAACGTTTACCGGTTACAGGAGAAAATCATGGAAACCGTTATTATCTTTCTTTTCGCCGCTGTCCTGTTCGGCTGCATTATGGCCGGATATTCTATTCTCTGGGCCCTTGGTTTAGGCTATCTGATGTTTTTCGGCTATGCCATCAACAAAGGCTATACTGTAAAACAGGTTTTATGTATGTCTGGGCGCGGTGTGCTTACGATCAAAAATATCCTGTTTATCTTTGTCCTCATCGGTATGATCACCGCCGTCTGGCGTGCCTGCGGCACGATTCCATTCATTATTTACCATATGTCGGCGCTGCTTTTGCCATCGATATTTATTTTGATAGTCTTTCTGCTCTGCTGCTTCGTTTCTCTTTTAACAGGTACGTCCTTCGGCACTGCGGCCACGATTGGCATTATCTGTATGTCGATCGCCAAAGCCAGCGGCATCGATCCCACTTTTACAGGCGGCGCGATTCTATCAGGTATTTATTTCGGCGACCGCTGTTCGCCTATGTCAACCAGCGCTTTATTGATCAGCGAACTGACACAGACAGATATTTACCGTAATATCAAAAATATGTTCAGATCGGCACTGTTACCTTTTCTGCTTACCTGCTCCCTTTATGCCCTGCTGGGCTTTACCGGCACCGGCACCGGCACCGTAAGCGAAACGTCTTTATATACGCTGTTTCCGCAAAATTTTGATCTGCACTGGACTACTATTATCCCGGCGCTTTTGATCATTCTCCTCTCTCTGTGTAAAATCAGGGTCCGCCTGACGATGGCTGCCAGTATCGTCACCGGCAGTCTGCTCTGTCTGTATTTGCAGAACATCAGCCTCAGCGAGCTGGCGGCGATCATGTTTTACGGTTTCCATCCCGCCGACCCCCAGTTAGCATTGGTACTCAGCGGCGGCGGTATCGTTTCCATGTTTACAGTCAGTGTGATCATCCTGCTTTCTTCAGCCTACGCCGGGATTTTTGAAGCGACAGGCTTTTTGGATACCACGCAGTCCCTAATCGCGCGTCTTGAACAGAAAATAACGCCTTACGGCAGCGTTTTACTAACTGCTACTATCACCAGTATGGCGACCTGCAACCAGACCCTCAGCAGTATCCTTACCTATCAGCTGCATAAGGACAGTGCCGCAAATAACTATCAACTGGCCCTCGACCTGGAAAACAGTACCATCGTCGTCGCTGCGCTTATCCCCTGGTCCATAGCCTGCGCTGTACCGCTCGCTACCATAGGCGCCGGCAATGCTTCGATCTGGTTCGCCTTTTACCTGTACCTGCTGCCGCTCTATAATCTGCTGCGGCCTTACAAGGTCACAACCCCAATAAAAAAATAAACAACCTGCTTTCAAGTTTGCTTGAAGTCAGGTTGTTTATTTTTCACACTTTTTATTTTCGTGCTTTCCGCAGCACACTGCTGTCAGCCAAATCCACGATCAAAGGCTCCAGCCCCTGACTGCGTACATAGTCCGCCCCGGCAGCCGTCGTAATTATCCTGCCGCCACGCCCTAAAATCTTGCCATCTATATAGCAGACTTGTCCGCCGATGATCGTAGCAAAAGCACTGCGCCGCAGTCTGTCAACGATCGTAATATCGGCATCCCAGCCTGCTGCCAAACTGCCTTTATTCGTCAGCCCCAACATCTGTGCCGGCAAGTAGCTGATCTTCGCCACCAACTCCTGCAGCGTCAGTCCACCCAGATCTACTAAAGCAAGACCAGCCGGCAGCAGCACGTTTCGGGGAATACCACCGCCGTCGGTACTGATCGCGTCCACAATAAAACCACCGTCAGCCTTTTTGGCCGTTGCCAGCCGTACCCGTGGCCCTACAGGGTTGACTGCAAAACTTACGGACACCAGTGTTTTCTGTTCAAGCCAATAATCCCTGGCCGGCTCACCAGTCAGCAAAGTCATTTCCTGTCCCTGCGGATAGTTGACCTGTGCCCAGCCGGTCAGAAGCGCAGCCTCCATTCCAGCCTCATCCTCAGTAAAGCCGCCGGTTTTCAGGCAGCGGCGTGTAACCATACTCCCCGGCAGACCATCAATGATTTCGGCACTGGTACCATTGAGCGGTGATAAATATGACTCACAGGAAATATTGGGGTTGTCCAGCAATGCTTTAAGAGCCAGCTCAGTTTCTTCCGTTTCCGGCCGTACCGTGCCGCGGCAATAAGCGTTAATATGTGCTAAATGCAAGGGATTACCGTCTGCCAGCTCCACAGCCTCCAACATCCCTTCAATATTGGAACCATGCTCGGCCGTTCCGGCGTGAAAAGCCGTATATGCTCCCATGCCCGCCGCTGTCTTGATCGCTCTGGCCGTCGCCGCCACTGTCAGCGGATAATGACCTCCCAGCAGCTTAATGCCTAAAGACCCCTGCCGCAGGACCCGCTCCAGCAACTCCTGCAGTTCTGCTGCCGAAGGATCGGCAGTGCTGACAGTATGTCCAGGCCGCACATATTCTATCGTCGCCAGATTGAGCCCAACACCATAGTCACGTGCCAACTCCAACACACTGGTTCCTGGCCCCGACATATCCAAAGCACTGGTCACACCGGCCTTGATCAGCATCGCATGAGCATAGCTTCCGCCCAGCCAGGCCGAAGCGTGTACATGGGAATCCACCAGCCCTGGCAGTATCAGCTTCCCTGACGCATCGATTTCCTGCGCCGCACTGCCGCTGATACTGCTTTCGACAGCCGTCACCAGACCGTTTTGCACCGCCACATCAAAATAACCTTCACGTCCTGTTGCATAATCTACCACATACCCGTTTTTGATCAGTAAATCATATCGCATTTGCTGCCCTTCCCTCAAACCAATTCAGGTAAAAAGTAACGCCGCCTGTTTTTGAGCAAGCAGCGTCTACTATTTCCCGGTCAATATTATTTATGTATTTTATAAAAAGCTTCCATAAATTCTGCCAGCTTCTCGCAGCCATCCAGCGGCATCGCGTTGTAGATCGAAGCTCTCAAGCCGCCAACACTGCGGTGTCCCTTCAGTCCGCCCATACCAAGCTCCTCTGCCTCGGCCGCAAAGCTTTTTTCCAGTTCTTCAGTCGGCAGGCCAAAAGTCACGTTCATCATCGAACGGCTGTCAGCCTTGGCAAAACCGCGGAAAAAGTCAGGATACATATCGATCACATCATAAACGATCTTCGCCTTCGCCGCATTACGCTGCTCCATCATCACCAGTCCGCCCTGGGCTTTCAGCCACTTGGCGACCTTGCCAACAATATAAACCGCAAAAGCCGGCGGCGTATTATACAGTGAATTGTTATTCATATGGATTTCATAATTGAGCATACTGTGCAGAGCTTTAGAACGTCCCTCAATAAATTTTCTGCGAGCAATGACCGCTACTGCTCCGGCAGGTCCGATATTCTTCTGCACACCGGCATAGATCAGCGAAAACTTCTCCGCCGGGATCGGTTTACTCAAAATATCCGAAGACATATCAGCGATCAGCGGCACCTCGCCGGTTTCAGGATAAACGCTGTATTCCGTGCCTTCGATCGTATTATTAGCCGTAATATGCAGATAAGCGCAGTTCTCCGGCAGCCTGATCTCACCCGGCTGCGGTACCCGGTCGTACTTTTCAGCCTTGCTGCTGAACGGAACAACGACATTGCCTACTTTTTCCGCCTCTTTGACAGCTTTATCCGAAAAATTGCTGGTCACAGCATAAGCAGCAGTTTGCCCGGCGCCTAAAAAATTCATTGGTACCATCGAAAACTGCAAGCTGGCGCCACCGCCCATAAAGAGGACGCAATAGTCGTCACCCAAACCCAAAAGCTCTTTGATATCGGTTTCCGCCTCGGCGTTGATCTTTTCATAAACCGGCGCACGGTGGCTCATTTCCAAAATCGACATACCGCTGCCCTGCAGATCCAGCAGCTCGGCCTGTACTTCCTGCAGCACTTCCAGCGGCAGCATAGCCGGGCCGGCGTTAAAATTATAGATACGTTTCATTATTCATCTTCTCCGATCAAATGCACGACCATCGCATCGCGCAGCTTAGGTTCAAACCAGGTCGATTTCGGCGGCATGATCTTACCGGCATCGGCTACCTTGATCAGCTCCTCCATCGACGTGGGATACATGGCAAAGGCTACGCTGTAAGCACCCTCGTCTACTTTAGCCGCCAAAGCGTCCAGTCCGCGGATACCACCCATAAAATTGATACGTTCATCCGTGCGCGGATCTTTGATACCCAAAATCGGCGCCAGCAGATTATTCTGCAATATCGAAACGTCCAGCGACTCGATCACATCATCAGCAGCAAAAGTGTCTTCTTTCGCTGTCAGACGGCGCCATTTACCGGTCAGATACATGCTGAACTGATGCCGTTCTTCCGGCTTCGGTCCGCCTTCCAGCTCGCTGATTTCAAATTTCTCGCCAACCTTATTCAAAAACTCCTCCATAGACAGGCCATTCAGATCTTTTACCAAACGGTTGTAGTCCATGATCTGCATCATACTGTCAGGAAAAATAACCGCTAAAAAAGTATTGTAATCTTCATTGGCACTATGCTCCGGCCTCTTACTCAGCTCGTCCGCCACCCGCATAGCCGCCGCACTCCGGTGATGGCCGTCGGCAATATACAGCGCCGGCACATCTTCAAACAGGCGGGTCAGCTCGGCGATCTCCATCAGGTTATCCACCACATACAGAGTATGCTGCACTCCGTCTTCCGAAGTAAAATCATATACCGGTTTTTTTGCCCCCATCAGGCTCAAAATATACGTATTGATCTCGGGCTTGCCCTTATAAGTCAAAAAAACAGCGCCGGTCTGCGCTTCTGTAGCCAGAATATGGTTGACCCGGTCCTGCTCTTTGTCATGCCTGGTCAATTCGTGCTTTTTGATAATATTCTCGCGGTATTCCTCTACCGACGCTGCGGCTACGAGACCGATCTGGATATGCTGTCCCATCTGCTGACGGTAAATATAGTAGCAGGGCGTAGTATCCTTCTTCATCTGCCCGTCGGCCAGATACCTGTCAAGATTCGCTTTAGCCATTTTATAAACTGCCTGGCTGTGCGGATCGATACATTCCGACATCGTCGCTTCTGATTTTGTTACCCGCAAAAAACTCAGCGGGTTCTTATTAAGGATCTGCCGCGCCTCTTCCGTATCCATCACGTCATAAGGCAAAGCGGCGATCTCGGCCGCATATTCCGGCACCGGACGCAGCCCGCAGAACGGTCTGATCTGTGTCATCTAAAAAACCTCCTTAGCGTTGTATGTATATACAAACATCTGCTTAAATCAAATTAGTCCTTATTTATATTATTTTACTCAGTTCTCCGTCAAAACGCAAGCGTCGCCGCAGCAAACAACGTCTCCAGCCAAAAAAATTTCCTGCGCCGTAATAAATATAACACTTTTCCCGGTTTCTTATCCATGCAAAATAAGTTATAATAGAAGAAGTCGTTTTAAATAAGGGGAGTGTCCATTCGTGTCAGCTATAACAATCAACAGGCGTGTCCTGCAAAAACTTATTCCCATCGCCATCGGCTATCTGGCCCTTGGCATTGCCTGCGGCATCCTGGCGCAGCAGGCAGGCCTCACCCCGCTCGAAGCCTTTGGCATGAGCGTACTGGTTTTCGCCGGCTCCGGCCAGTTCATCGGTATCGCCATGATGGCTCAGGGTGCGGCACTCGTTTCTATCGGCCTCACTATTTTTATCGTCAATCTGCGTCATCTTCTATTCAGCTCTACGCTGATGAATTTTTTTGACGGCCGCAGCAAAAACTTTCTCATTGGTTATGCTCATGGCATCACTGACGAAACCTTCGCCGTCAATCTGAACGCCTTTGAAACAGAGACCGCTCCCCGCTGGACAGGTGAAGAAGCACTGGGGCTCAACGTTACCTCCTGCGCCGTCTGGTCGCTCAGCAACGCGCTTGGCTGCTATGCCGCCGCCTGGCTCAATCCGCCGACCGAACTGGTATCCTATCTGCTGATCGCCATGTTCCTCGGTATCTGGGTCAACTATCTCAGTGACCGCAAAATGATCATCACCGGCCTGATTTCCGGAGTTCTGGCGATCCTGCTTTCACAGATTGTCCCTTATAAGCTGCACATCGTGCTCGCAACCCTGGCCGCCTCCGGCGCCGCCTGCTATATTACCGAACGTCATGCAGGAGGTGCCGACAATGTCCGCTGAATATATCTGGGGCGCTATTTTCATCATGATGGGCGTCACCTATATTTCCCGTATCATTCCCTTTCTGCTGCTGGCCGGCAAACCTGTGCCGCGCTGGTTCAAAACCTGGCTTACCTATGTGCCGACGGCTATTTTCGGAGCACTGGTCCTGCCCGATGTTTTTTTACCGGCAGGCAGCTTTGACCTGGGTCTGCACAACCTGTATCTCTGGTCCACCGTTATCATCTTCCCGCTGGTCTATAAAACAAAATCATTGGGGCTGGCAATAGTCAGCGGTGCAGCAGTCTTTGCACTGCTGCAGGCCGTGATCTGATTTAAAGCTTCTATATTGTTATTAAAGGAGATCTGTTTTGGATATCTTTTTACAGGGGCTTACCATAGGTTTGGCTTATCTTGCCCCTATCGGCGCCCAAAATCTTTTCGTTATCAATACGGCGCTTAACGCGCCTTTAGGCACGGCCCTCGCTACAGCCGGTATCGTCGCCTGCTTCGATATCAGTCTGGCGCTGGCCTGCTTTTGGGGCATCGGCCTCATCATCGAACACAGTCTGCTGCTGCAAAAAGCTCTGCTCTGCGGCGGCGGTCTGATTTTACTCTATCTGGCCTGGCAGCTGATGCATGCGCAGATAGAGGCAAATGCGTCTGATGAGAACAAACCTACGCTCTGGCAAACAGTTTCACTGGCCTTTACAGTTACCTGGTTCAACCCACAGGCCGTCATCGACGGCACGCTGATGCTGGGAGCATTTCGTTCCTCATTGCCTGCCGATACTGCCACTTACTTTATCAGCGGCGTTATTACGGCTTCCTGTCTGTGGTTTTTCATGTTGATCGGTATTTTCAAAACCTGCTGCCGCAAACTGCGTCCCTCACACCTGCAGTGGATCAACCGTATCTGCGGCGCTGTTATTTTTGTTTATGCTCTCAAACTGCTTTACATCTTTTGGCAAATGCTGTAAAACTAACTAAAATAAAAAGCAACAGCTTTTCAGCTGTTGCTTTTTTGCTGCAATCAGTTATTAATTTTTCCTGTAACCACACTTCGGGCAAACGCCGTTTTCATTCAGGGCAATGCCGCAGAGCGGGCAGCGATCGATTTTATTTTTCGTTACAAACTCTGCCGAAGCAGTATTGACACCACTGACAAAAGTGATCTTGGCAATATTCAGCTTGTCCTTAAGCAGATCATAGACGATTTTGATCATGCCTTCAACTGTCATTGTTTCTTTAGTGACCACCAGACGGCAATCAGGGTATGCAGTTGCCAGCTCTGTTTTAAAAGCAGCGCCCTTCATCTGATTCTGCGGTGCGCCATTGCGGATGCCCTGTTTTTCGTAAACATCAAGTACGGCCGGCAGCAACGGATCATCTTCCCTCAAAATCAGCGCATGGTCAAAATTTTTTAAAACGTCCCAAGCTGTTTTTTGGATTTCGTTACAAGGAAACACCATGTTGACGCCGGGTTCAACAGAATCCTCTACTTCGATCGTCAAAATACCAGAATGTCCGTGCAGATACTGAGCTTCACCTTTAAAACCATAAAATCTGTGGGCATATTGCAGGTCTAATGTTGTGATACTTCTCATATTCCTATCCTCCTGATTATTTATATTTACGGAATAACGCGTCCGCATACGCACATGTTTAAATGCTGCTCCCTGCTGGGGATACCACAGCTCAAACTACGCTTTCTGTCTTCAGAACAAAGGTATTATATCTGCAAATCATAAATTCTACGAAAAATTTTATCTGTTCTTCCATCTTTCAAGACTTATTCTAGTTCCAATATAGTATATAATACTATATTTGTCAATATTTTTCTGATATAAAATACTGATAAATAAATAAAATTCATTTCGCCAACAAAATTGCTTTGTAACTTGCAGTACAACAGTGATAAATACTAACCGGCTCATTTCATGTAAAAAGTACCTGATATGGCTACTCTTCCATATCAGGCACTTTATTTTTATCTGCAATTTTGAAAAATCAATTCACAATCACTTAGAACGTAAACCGTAACCCGGCGTTGAACTGCCATTCCGTACGCAGGTCGCCGCCAAAGGTTTTCAAGGCGTCAAAATACAGGTTGCTGTTTTTGGCGATTCCCAGATTGGCCCCCAGACCAATTTCCCACCAGGTAACGCTCATATCAGCGCTTTCCACAACGGTGCTTCTGCCGTTATAATAGGCCGCTCCGCCGCCGTTGCCGCCAAAGTCGTGCAGCAGCGAGGCTTTTAGATAAGCGTTACCCTGCCGTCCGTTCATGGTAAATTCCTTACCACTCAAAACACCTATCCGGGTCACAGCGCTGTTGACTGCGTCCTGACTGATCTGTGTACCGTTGGACATGGTATAATCGGCACTGCCGATACGTCCCAGACTCAATTCTGCCTGCGGCTCTACGAACCAGCCGCCCTGCAGATTTTGCCTGTAACCGTATTCGGCGCTGATACCATAAGCCCAGGTATCATAATCACCTTTTGCAGTATTACCGCTTTTGTCTACCAGCTTAAAGTCGTTGGCAAGCTTGCTGCCGCGGGCGATAACATCCAGATAATGCCCTTTGCTGCCCAACCAGCTGGCGTATACGCCTACGCCGGTACTGCTCAGGTCGCCGTTACCGCTGTTGTAACTGGCATTACCGTCGATACGGTTGACGGCGATACCTGTATACAGCTTGCCGCCCTTGTAATCCTGCACTTTGTCGATACCGCCCTGGAAGGCTGTATAATCCTGATCGAAACTGCGGTCATAAGCGCTGTCGGCGCTCATTTCGCCCCGGTAGTAACGGGCCCAAACGCCGCCCTCAGCAGCTTCAGTGTCGCTGCGCAGATCGCCCATGCGTTTCATCAGGTTGTTGCCTTCAACGCGCCACAGATTGCCGATCGACATCTGCGCGTCAGCCGCCGTCATTACTAATTCGGATGCGCCAGCTTCAGCAAAGTCTATTTTAGTGATTTTGACATCATTGCCATCCACTGCTACAGTCGGCGTTGCCAAAAATCTGGTCAGCGGGTCGTCCATTTCACTTTCTTTGCCCACAAAATTATTCAAGTTCTGGCCAGCACCTAAATTAGTTATCGTCAGCACCGTCACGTCGCCCACAAAGCTGTCCAGCTTGCTGCCGTCAAAGGCTTTATCGTAGCCGACAGTGATGTACTGCGTTGCCGTGCTGCTGTCAGCCGCCAACTTGGCAAAGGTAAAGCTATCAGACTTGATATTAGCCAGGTCACTAAAGTCGGTAGCAACTTTAAAGGTATTGCTGCCCGCCAGCTGCAAAGTGCCGCCGGTAATAGTACGACCCACGTTTTGACCTTCACCTGGAGTACCAAAACCCAAAGTCGCATTGTTTAAATAAGTTATAACAGTATCGTCAGTAGACGAGCCATCGCTGTTTAAAACAGCGTTATCGTTAAACAGTACTGTCGCATTATCGGCATAGATAGCATAGGCTTTCGTTGCCAAAGCCTTATCGGCTTTAGCGCCGATAGTGATCGTGCCGCCATCAGTCTTGGCGCTCAAAGTGATCACAGCGCCCTTTTCGGCATACACGCCATAGGCTTCGGCCTGTGCGCCCTGCTGTCCGTCCTGACCTTGCTGACCGACGGTACCTGATGTACCGTCTTGACCATTATTATTACCACTAGAATACCCATTCCCTCCAGAACCACCCATTCCTCCTAAAGCACCAGCTCCACCAGAACCACCTGTTCCTCCACTGGCCTGAACAGTGATGCTGTCTGCTGTCAGTATCGTAATCCCGCCGCTGCTGTGCAAGCCATAGGCCACAGCACTGCCGCCAGCATCACCAGAACCACCATCGCCGCCAGTCGCTGTAGCTTTAATTGCTCCTACTGACAGCTTATCCGCTAAACCGCCTGTAACTTCAATACCTGTTGCTGAAGCCATTCCGCCCTGCCCGGCGTTAGCAACCTTAGCAGCAGCATCTTGCCTATTGGCTGTATTATTACTCCCAGCATTGCCGCCATTCCCACCAGCCGCCGTAATGTTAATATTATTGGCCGTCAGCTGTACAACACCGCTTTCTACAAGCAGTCCCTTACCTACAGCACTGCCGCCGTCAGCGCCGTCAGTACTCATGTAATTATCACCGTGGCTATTATTCGTACCACCCTGGAACATACTAGCATTACCACCATTACCACCAGTACCGCCGGTAGCCTTCAGTGTCAAGTCCGCAAACTGTACGCTGTAAGCACCGCTGCCTGCTGCAACCAGACCATAGGCTTCGGCAGCGCCGCCAACAGCAGCCAGTCCGACTGAGCCATAATTAGAACCACCGGAGCCGCCCCTACCGCCTGTACCGGTGATCACAATATTATTTGCCACCTTTACCTCTGCCTGCTGACCGCTCAAAACAAGGCCCTTAATAGAGGCAGTACCAGCTTTAGCACCATTACTGCCTTGGTTGTCTTTCCCCCAACAAGCAGTCCAAGCATAACTGCCAGCATTACCGGCAGTGGCAGCCAGTGTAATGCTGTCTGCCTTCAGACTGCCATCAGTTATGGCTATGCCCGCTGCAGCATTACCACCAGCACCACCGCCACCCAAAACAGCACCATTCACCGGGATGACCGATCCTTCACCCGCCATGCCACCAGCACCGCCAGTACCAGCCGAAGCTGTCAGTACCAGGGCACCGGTCTGTACCTCGCCAGCAACAGTCAACTGCAGCTCGGCACTGCCTCCAGCACCGCCGTTGCCGGTACTGACATCAGTACGAGCAGGATTGGCCCCACCAGCCCCACCTTTACCACCCTGCACCGTTAAGCTGACAGCTTTACTGCTATCGTTAACAGTCAAAGTACCGCTGAGGCTGGCATTGCCGCCTTTGCCGCCATTACCGCCATCGTCATTTGCATCAGTACCCTGGGTACCGTCTTTACCATCTGTATCAGCTGTACCCCCTACAGTTTCGTTATAGGCATCACTGATCACAACACCATTGCGAATATCATCATTGCCATCAGTTCCATCCGCAGCAGCCCAGGCGGTGCCAGCCCACAAGTTCAGTCCGCTGGCCGATACTATCGACATGGCCAGTAAGGTATGGGCCACCTTTTTTGTCAGCATTTGTTTTCTACTCATTTTCATCCTTCTTCCCTATATTTTAGTAATTTGATTTATCTTTATTTCTTATTAAAGTCTTTAAAAATACTTATCCCCCAACAGATATTTCAGCACGGCTTCGTAATACGAGGCCGCCTTCTGGTACTCGCCGCGGTTATGCAGCAACCGCGCCGTCAGCAGCGCCGTTTCTACCGTATTGCCGTCCTGCGGTTGTAAATCGCTCCACAGCGATTTTTTGACATACTGCCAGTACAGCTTTTTTTCGTCACTGTCGTAATAGTAAATATGCCAGGGCTTCACATAGTCGATATAATGTACGATCACATCTTCCGCTGCTGCTTTCAGCACCGTGTTATTGATAACGATGCAGTTATACTTTTTGGGCAGTTCGGTAAACTCGCCATCAAGAACGCCGTTGAGCGCGTCCTGATCGCCCCAGAGGATCTTGGTATCGCCAACGGCTTCCAGCCACTGAAAAAGCTGCTGTGTCAGTTTTTGCTGCCGCCACTTTACCAAATCCATTAAAAGCACGCCGGAATTGAAATAGCGGCCGTTTTTCAGACCGATACGGTCACAGCTTTTGGCTTCGCCCCAGTCGCGTACAGCGCCTAAAACCTTACCCTGCAAGTCCGTCTGCCACAAGGGTAAAATGTCACCTTTGCAGATGATGTCGGCGTCCATGTAGATGATCTTTGTTATCTCCGGCGGCAGCAGCTCGGCAAACAGATAGCGGTAATACATGGCCTGGGTGATATGACCGGAAGGCACAATGAAGGTCATACCCTCGGTACTTGTGATCTGGTAAAAGCACAGTGTCAGATTACGATACAGTACTTCCATCTGCCGCAATTTTTCCATATCCTCCGGCAGCAGCTCGTCATAGACGATATGCACAACTAAATCAGTGTACATATTGTTATGCACCAGCGAGGTAATGGTGATGCCGGCAAATTTGCCAAAATTCTTATCAATGCCGAAACCAAGATGTATTTGTTCAGGCACCTCACTCCTCCTCTCTTTATCTAAAATTTTCTTTGGGCTGCTTTGTTTATACCTGACCGCCTCCCTGTCTGGTAAATTTAATATATCCTCCGCAGCTGTTGCCGCGGTTACAGCGTTTTACCTGTGCGACAGCCTTACAAGCTGCAAAAGCTGCCGCACTTCCTCCAGCGTATAGACTTCTGCAGGAGTTTCCTTTTCAGCCTGCTCTTTGCCCCAGTCCAGCGCCGCCTGAGTATCTAAAAATACTTCCAGCGGGCATTCCAGCACATTGGCGATACGCAGCAGCAGCTTCAGGTTGACGTTGACATGGTTACGTTCCAGATTACTCAGATGGGTCTGGCTGACATCTATAAGCTGTGCCAGTTCCTGCTGGCTCAGCTGTCTGGCCATGCGCAGAAAACGGATATTGCCGCCGATACACATCAGGCATTTTTCGTCGTACACCCTTACACCCCCACTCTGCGCTGCTGAAAATATTGTTCCGTCTTTGTCTTATTTTGCTGAAAGTCTGATTTTATTTACTAAAGCTTTAAAAACATTTGTTAAAATAATATTCGCACCTATTATAGCACACTTGTACCCCCCCGCAAGACACTTACTTTTGCTGTAAGTAAAACTTTGCGAGTGTCTTGCCCGGCGCATTACGCCAGCAGCTTTACAACTGTCGACGTCTGCGCAGGTCAAAATCTTGCCAGCCGCCGAAGTTAGCAGTAATACACAGTTGGTGCTTTTTAAACAAATAAAAATCCATATACAAACAGGTAGTACGTTCAAACACAAATAAAACAGCCCGTAGCTTTTGCTACGGGCTGTTTTATTTGTTCACTATATTTTTATCTTCTGCGGCAATCTGCTTACAGCTCACTTTCGATCCTGCGCCCTACGTCACTCAGATAGCGCTGCAGGGTCAGCATAGAATTGGTGAGATAACGCTCGCCGCACCATGACAGGTAAATACTTACTTCACCGACCTCGTCGGCCAAAGGAATAGAACAGATGTCGATATAGGTATCTTTAGCACTGGCCAGGCCAAAGGAAACGCCTCTGCCTTCACGCATATAATCACTTAAAACTTCGACATTGCCTTCCAACACAAAATCCAGCTCGATGTCAGTCTTTTTACACAGTTCATCAACAATGCGCAGCTTGCTCTGGTCTTCCGGCAGGGCACAGATCTTTTCGTCTTTCAGATCCTTAAGATAGATCTTTTTACGTCTGGACATAGGATGTTTAGCTCCGACCAGCACGGTATACCGGTCTTTCCACAAGGGTATGGAAATTATTCTGGGGTGGTCGAACTTATTGGTCGTCAGGCCAAAATCAAAGCGGCCGCTGAGCAGCCCTTCCATAATATCACTGTGTGGTGACAATAAATGCGCTAAGCGAATATCTTCATGTTCCTTAAGAAAATCGACCAGCCAGCGTTTGGAAAGCATGGTACTGCTGCTGCCCAGACGGATATATTTGGTATCACGCGAGCGCATGTCCGAGATCTCTTTTTTAGCGTCTTCCAGATGCTGCAGGGCTTCATTGACGTGATGTAAAAGGATCTTGCCGTATTCGTTCAACACGACTCTGCGGCCATCGCGGTCAAACAGCTGCCCGCCCATTTCTTCTTCCAGACGGCCGATAAGCGCGCTGAGATAAGGCTGCGACACCATCAACAGCTTGGCCGATTTAGTAATATGTTCCTGTTCGGCTACTACTTTAAAATACTTGAGCTGCAATAGATCCATGGCGGTCTCCTTTCATAACAAAATGGTTATGAGTACATATTTAAACTAGTATTATACTTATTCTACCCCAAGTTTTACAATAAAGACAAGAAGAAATCTTGCAAGATATTTAAAATCTAAAGTTTTGGGGAGGTCATTATGTCTACTAGCACAGCTCTCAACAAGTATAAGTTTCTTGGTCTCTTTCCTCTGGTCATGGCCCAGATCGGAACCTCTGGCGATAATTCGGTACTTACCGTAGCCACAGCTTCTTTACTCGCCAGTTTAAATGCGACGATGTCGGATATCCAGCTGGCCAATATCATTTACTCCTTATGCGCAGGCTGCCTGATGATCGTCGGCGGTATGGTCGGCTTGATCGTCGGCTGGAAAAAAACTTTCCGCGCCGGCGCCGCCATGTGCGCTATCGGCGAACTGGTTGTAGCGTTTTCCAGCAACATTTTCCTTTTTACTTGGGGCGGCCGCTTACTGGTCGGTATCGGCGCCAGCTTCCTGATCCCTTCTGTCCTCGGACTTATTCCCGGCCTGTATAAAGGCAACGACAGAGCTTTCGCCTTCGGCGCTATCGGCGCTGCTACCGGCGTAGCTTCCTGCCTGGGTCCTATCGCCGCCGGTTTTCTGATCGATACTTTCGATTGGCGTATCGCCTTTACCTGCATGGCAGTATATTTTGCCATCGTCCTCGCCGGTTCGCTCTTAGTCGGTGACGTACCGCTGCCTGAAGAAAAGGTCCGCTTTGACCTGAAAGGCACTGTAGTGGCAGTTGCAGGCTTGTTCCTGCTCATCATCGGCATCAGCAAGATCCCCGTTTGGGGCCTGATCGCTCCGATCGCTCCTCCGGTTATCGGCGGTACTGCTTTGACGCTGTTCGGGATGTCGCCGGCACTGTTTATCGCAGTTTTAGGCCTGCTGACTTTGGCCTTACTGGTCCGCATTGAACGTAATGTTGAAAAAACTTATGGTTCCTGTCTTATTCCTTCCTCCTTTTTAACGACGCCGCAGGTACGCAGTGGACTGTATCTTACAGCGATGCTGTTCCTCTGCTTCGGCGGGTCGTTCTTCCTGGTCATCACTTATCTGCAGCTGGTTGCAGGTTTCAGTGCCATTATGACTGGTGTTGCTATGAGCGCGATGGCGCTACCGATGATTTTCTTCTCGATGGGTATCCCCAAGTTGAGCCCCGATGCTTCTCCTAAAAAGGTTTGCCGCATCGGTATCGGCATGGTGGCTCTGTCCACGATCCCGATGGCTCTTTCCTTAAATCCTTCCGGTGTCAACTGGCTGATGTATGTAGGCCTGTTCTTCTTCGGCGCCGGCCAGGGCTTCGTCGCTTCACAATCGTCCAACATTATCGCCGGCGCGGTCAATGCCCGCGATGCCCAGCAGTCCAGCGGTATCCAGACTGCTACCCGTAATGTAGGTCAGGCGATCGGCGTCGCTATCCTGGGCGTAGTCATGCTGTTCTCGATCACAGGTACTTTTAAAGATGCCGCTTTAAGCAGCAAGGATCTGAGCCCGGCTGCCCAAACAGCTATCAGCTCGCAGGCTTCCATCGGCTTTATGCCGGACGCAACCTTTAGAAAGTACATTGCCGATAAAGCAGCCACACCGTCTGATACTGCTGTTTTAATGGATATCAACCGCAGCACCCGTCAGAATTCTACTCAGCTGGGCCTGTATGTCCTCGGTTTCATCTGTGCCCTGTTCTGGCTCACTACCGGTCCTTTGCCTGACGAAAAAATTACTAAATAAGTAAATTTAATACAGCTTTTCCTACTAAGTTAAAAATATTAAACAATGAGGTGATCTTATGTATATGTCCACAAATTTTCAAGTAGCTGCCGATTTTGCCAAAAATTATACCGGTAAAGAACAGGTAACTGTATTCCGTGCCAAAAAAGTCGTTACCATGAACGAACAAATGCCCTGGGCTGAATGTGTAGCTGTAGCTGACGGCATTATCATCGCAGTCGGCGATTTCATCGACGTCGAAGCTTTCTGCAGGGCGAACGGCATCACTTATCAGATCAATGATACTTTTATCAACAACGTTATGTACCCAGGCTTCATTGAAGCACATATGCATGCGCAGCAAAGCGGCTTATATAATATGAATTACGCTTATGTCGGCTACTTTGACCGTCATACCGCTGACGGCGAGATCTCCAGAGGCTGCCGTACACCGGAAGCTATCATCGAAAAACTGAGCGAGATCGTTGCTAAAAATCCCGGCAAATATAACGACCAGCACTGGCTGAACGTCTATGGTATCGACCCGCTGATTTTGGGCGACGCCAAACTGGAAAACATCAACAGCAAGTGGCTCGACCAGGTTTCCAGCACGATCCCCATCTGCCTGAACCATGCTTCCGGACATTTGATGACGGTCAACAGCAGAGCGATCGAACTGGCCGAGCTGGACGCTATCCATGATGACAACATTGGCCGTTATGCTGACGGTACCTGCAACGGCAACGTAGCAGAACCGGAATTTATGGCTTACGTTTTGAAAGCAGGCGGTATGCGCATTGACGGCGACGCCACAGACACTGCTGAAAAAGCTACCCGCTATATCGCCAAGCTGGCTAAACACAACGGCTGTACTACCATCGCTGATAAGGCTTTCGGGTTCCTCCTGACTCCTAAAGCTGCCGAAGGTTACACCAGAGCCTTGAACAAAGAAACTCTGCCTGTACGTTTTGCCGTAGAACCCTTCTACAGCAAAAATATGGAAACTCCCTTCAACGGCTGGGACGGTCTGCAGAAACTGCGTCAAGAGATCGAGACTGACCGCTTCATTTTCAACCATGCCAAAATTCTGGCAGACGGCTCTATTCAAGGCTATACTGCCAATCTGCTGAACAAAGAATATTACAGCGGCGCTAAAAACGGCAAGCTGATCTATGACGACGATACTTTGATGGCTATGATCAAAGAGTGCGAAGACCACGGTTATTCCGTTTCTATCCATACCAATGGCAACGGCGCTACCGAACAGGTACTGCGCGTCGTACAACGCCTGCGTGAAGAAAACCCCACCACTATTTACCGTCATACTGTCGAACATGTACAGCTGGCTACCGAAAATCAACTGGCCCGCCTGCATGATCTGAACATCGGCGCTAACTTCTTTGCCAACCATTTGTATTACTGGGGCGACGTGCATGCTCAATACACTGTAGGACCTTATGAGGTCAAACGGATGGAACCGATGCGCAGCGCGATCAACCACGGTGTACGCTTTGGCGTTCATTCTGACGATCCGATCACTGAAGTCAATCCGCTCTTCTCCGCCTGGTGTGCCTGCAACCGTAAATCCGGCATCAGCGGCAAGGTTTATGGCGAAGACCAATGCCTGACTGCCGACGAAGCCATGCGCTGCATCACTTTAAATGCTGCCTGGCTGCTGCATCTGGAAGATAAGCTCGGTTCGATCGAGACCGGCAAATGGGCCGACTTTACCGTACTGGCCGAGGAAGTTACCGAAGCTAACAAAGCTACCATGAAAGATATCGAGATCATCGGTACTGTTTCCGGCGGCGCGATCCAATAACAAATAATTACCGGCATTAAAAAGAACGGCAGCAAAACTGCCGTTCTTTTTGTGATTGTTATTCTTTCTGCGGCGCTGTATACTATACTTAACAGTATACTCAAATCTATTTTGAGGAGGAATCTTTATGTTCAAGACCCGTAAAGTAGTTATTATCGGTGCCGGCCATGTCGGATCGCACGTGGCACTGGCTTTGATCCAGTCCGGAGAGGCTGACGATATCGTATTGATCGACATTCTGAAAGAAAAAGCCGCCGGTCAAGCACTGGACCTGGATGACTGTGTCAGCGGCTCGCTGTGCGGCAAAGACGTACATATCCGAGCCGGCGCTTACGAGGAACTGAATGACGCCGACATCATGGTCATGGCCTTTGGCCGCAGCCGCCGTCCCGGCGAAACCCGTCTGGATATGTTTGACGATTCGATCAAAATGGCCAACGAAGTAGTTTCCCACCTCAAACAGGTCGATTTCAAGGGTATCATGATCAGCATTTCCAACCCTGCCGATATTATCTGCGAATATATCCGCCGCCAGATGAACTGGCAGCCCGCCCGCTGCTTCTGCACCGGCACCAGTCTGGAAACCTACCGCCTGCTGCGGGTACTCAGTAAAGTCACCGGTTACAGCCGCCGCTCTATCCAAGGCTTCTGTATGGGCGAGCATGGTAATTCCAGCTTTATCGTCTGGTCGCGCATTTTTATTGGCGGCAAGCCATTCCTGCAGCTGCGCGACGAGTGCCCGGCACTGGCAGCCGTCAGTCTGGACGATTTGCAGGCGCAGGTCAAAAAAGCCGGTGATATTGAAATCGACGGCAAGGGCTGCACTGAATTCGGTATCGCCAATGTAGCTAAAATGCTCATCAGCGCTGTTTTCCACGACCAAAAACTGGTCTGGCCCTGCTCGATCGCCCTGCACAGAGAATACGGGCAGCACAATGTTGCCGCAGGCGTGCCCTGCGTGATCGGCAAAAACGGCGTCGAAGAAATTTTAGAAGTCGAGATCACTGCCGAAGAACAGGCTAAATTTGACTCTTCCTGCGATATCCTGCGCGGCTTTTTAGAACGTGCCGCCTCTCTCAAATTTTAAAAATAACTGCTGCTTAAAAGTAAAGCCCCGGCCACTGGCCGGGGCTTTGTTGTTTAGCTTATTAATCCTTTGTATCCGTCACTGCCGTTTCCTCTTCCGGCATTTTTACGACCAGTATTTTGTCGATGCGGGTCCCGTCCATATCGACGACCTCAAAACGGTAACCATTCCACAGGAAGTAGTTACCTGCTGTCGGAATATGACCGATATTGGTAACCACAAAACCGGCCACAGTGTTGAAGCCCGTTTTTTCTTCCAGCGGCAGCTCGTCCAGATCAAGAAAGTCTTTAAATTCGCTGACGGGCAGTAAGCCGTCTACCAGCCAGCTGCCGTCTTCACGCTCCACGATCTCCTGCTTGAAATCTTCGTCATAGGAAGGCAGATCGCCGACCAGATGCTCGATAATATCACGCAATGTGACCATACCGGCCAGTCCGCCGAACTCGTCCATGACCAGCGCTACTTTGATCCGTGTATCCTTGAACATATCCAGCAGCTTTTGGGTGTACATACCTTCGGGCACATACAGCGGCTGCTGCACAGAGCTGCGCAGTGAAGCGCCAGTAGCGCCCAGTACTTCTGCCAGAAAGCGTTTTGTATAAACTACGCCCAATACATGCTCTAAATCTTCTTCGGCTACTACATAACAGGAATACTGTTTTTCCGCAATGACCTCAAGATGCTTATAAAGCGGCTCATTAGCGTCCAGCCAGCTTATCTTGGTGCGTGGCGTCATGATCTCACTGACACGCAGGTCGTCCAGCTCAAAAACGTTTTCGATCATTTTCTGCTCGTCAACATTAAAGACGCCATGCATTCGTCCCTGCTCCAACAGCACGCGCACCTCTTCTTCCGTCACCGGCGGTTCATCACTGGGTTTCAGACCCAGCACCTTCAGAAAGAACCTGGTCGAAACGCTCAGGAAAACAGTCAGCGGTTTGAACGCGGCGATAATGACCTTGATAAAGCCGACAAAGTTCATAGCAACCTTTTCCGGATTGTTGAGCGCCATTTTTTTCGGTATCAGCTCGCCTAAGACCAGACTGAGATAGGTGACCAGCGCCACGACGAAGGTATACGATACGACGCCGGCATAAGGCCGCAGCACGCTGATCTCACGCAGCAGGCCTTCCAAAGGCGCCGCCAGCATGGCACCGCTGTAGACGCCAGTACCGATGCCGACCAGTGTGATGCCGATCTGCACCGTCGACAAAAATTCAGTCGGTTCCTGGGCAAGCTTTAAAATATACGCAGCCTTGCTGCTTCCCTCATCAGCCAGCTGCTCCAGCCGGCTTTTACGCGCCGAAACCAGCGCCATTTCCAGCATGGCCAGCAGGCCGTTCATTAAAATCAAAACAACAACGATCAATACTTCTTTGACAGATCCGAGAGGATCCATACAGTCATCACTCCTATTTTTTATAAACTATATTTGAGGTGGTGGCTTTTATTTTTTCTCCAGCATTTGGCAAATGCCCTTGCGCAGCAGGTCGACTACGATCATCGACAGGCCGAACAGAATAACTACGCTCCATTCATGCAGATTCAGCGGCGTTGTGCGCAGTATCCGGCCGCCGACATAGGTCAGCAGTACCTGGATCGCCACGATCAGAGCCATAACATTGAGGAAGCCTTTATTTTTGTCGATATGCTCCAGCAGATTCAGCCCGGAAACACGCACATTGAAGCCATTGGCGACCGCCATAAAGATATACGTGCAGAAGAAGCCCGTATAGGTGTAGATGTGGTCGGGAGCGTTGCGGAACAGGTGATCGATATAGCTGCTCTTATAAAAGAGGATCGCAATAAAGGTCATATACACGCCGCCCATGGTAATGGTAGACAGCATTTTTTTACTGACGATCGGCGCACTGCGGTCTTTGGGCTTTTCACGCAGGTATTTTTCCAGCGCCGGCTCGCCGCCGAAAGCCAGGGCCGCCAGCGTATCCATAACCAGATTGATCCAGAGGATCTGCGTAATGGTAAGCGGTTTTTCGATACCGATGAACGGTGCGATAAAGTTGATCGCCACAGCTGAGAAGTTGATCGTCAGCTGGAAGACGATAAATTTACAGATAGAATTATAGATCGTACGTCCGTACAGAATCGCCTGTTTGATGCTGAGGAAGTTATCGTCGAGGATCACGATATCTCCCGCTTCCTTGGCTACTTCGGTACCGCTGCCCATAGCAAAGCCTACGTCGGCTTTTTTGAGTGCGGGCGAGTCGTTGACGCCGTCGCCGGTCATACCGACGACCAGGTTCATCTCCTGCGCCAGACGCACCAGCCGGGATTTATCCATCGGCAGGGCACGGGCGACAACGCGCAGCTTGTGCAGCTCCAGCTTGACCTGTTCGTCACTCATCTCTGCCAGCTCGGCTGAGGTCCAGACTAATTCGTTCGGACGCTGCAGCAGGCCTGCATCTCTGGCTATCGCTACAGCTGTCTCGCGGCGGTCACCGGTGATCATAACGATCTGCACGCCTGCATCCTGCACTTCGGCGATCGCTTCGACAGCCTCAGGACGGACTTCGTCACGGATACCGAGTACGCCTACCAGAGTCAAACCGTCTGCCGGCAAGGCGTCACCTTCGATGTCGCTTTCATAGGTGCAGAGCGCCAGCATCCTGATCGCGTCCGCAGCCAGTTCCAGCATCCTGTCGTCCAGAGTTTTCTTCATTTCCGGGGTCAACGGACGGCGGTTGCCTTCCGCATCCCAGTAATGGCTGGTTTGTAAAATCAGTTTTTCCGGAGCGCCTTTAGCCAGACAATAACGCTCGCCATTACCACTGACTGCCGCCCAGGAATATTTGTTGGCGCTGTTGAAGGGAATAAATTTATCACGGTGCAGCACTTCTTCCATGCGGTAACTGCCTACATAGTTGCTGAGCGCCCGTTCAGTCATATTACCGCCGACCATAGCACCGTCCGAAACAGCGGCCGAGGTATTGAGCACCACGTTTTGATAAGTAAAAGCTTTCAGCTTGGCTGGCAGCACATCAAAAGCAGGATATTCCTGACGGTCGCCGGTAATAAACCGTACGACTTCCAGCTTGCCTTTGGTGATCGTACCAGTCTTATCGGTAAAAAGCAGGTTCAGACTGCCGGCAGTTTCGATACCGACCAGCTTGCGGACAAGTACGTTGTCACGCAGCATTTTTTTCATATTCAGCGAGGAAACGATAGCGATCATCAGCGGCAGTCCTTCCGGTACCGCCATAACGATGATGATGATGCCCAGAATAACAGCCTGCACCAAATCGGACAGCAAGAGCGGCGTATTGGCAAAATAAGCGCCGAAATCACCGTAGAGCCAGGCCTTGTGCAGCATGACTGCCAAAGCGATCAGCACGCCGCCGGCATAACCGAACTGGCTGATCTGGTGAGCCAGCCCTTTCAGCTTCAATTTCAGCGGGCTGTCACGTTCATCATCCTTCAGCTCCTGGGTCAGCTGACCGTAGATAGAATTGTCGCCGATCTTGACAGCCTGCATGATGCCCTGTCCTTCCACAACGACGCTGCCGCGGAACAGCTTATGCTCATCCAGAAAATCGATCGTTCCGTCGCCCCACTCAAAAGCAGGCGGCGCGATCAGTTTATGAGCTTCCTTGCTTTCACCGTTCAGGGCCGCCTGGTCAAGCTTCACGTCGCCGTCCAGCAAAATACCATCTACAGGCACTTTATCACCGGCTTCCAGGATCACCGCATCGCCCACGACGATATCATCGATATGCAGTTCTACCGGCTCTCCGTCACGCCAAACCTTGCAGCGGATGCGGCTGGCCTCCTCCTGCAGTTTCTGGAAGGCGTTTTCATTGCTATACTCAGAATAAGTAGAAACAAAGGTCGCCAGAATAATAGCCAGAAAAATGCCCATGGTCTCGATCCAGTCGCCGTGGCCCATGTACACAAAAACGACGTTGACAAGCAGCGCCAGGATCAGGATACGGATGATCGGGTCTTTAAAATTCTCCCACAGCTTATCCCAAAAGGTTTCGCGCGGTGGCTGCGTCAGGGCATTATTGCCATGTTCGGATAGTGCTTTGCCTGCTTCTTCAGTAGTCAAGCCCAATTTGTTCACTGTGTGTGCTCCTCCTTACAAAAAAGCTGCGGGACCTAAGGCCTCACAGCTTCATTGCTATTTATAATGATAAATTATTTGCCCCAGACTTTGCTCATCAGGACAGGATATTCTTCTGTAAGATGTTTTAAGATAACATCGATCACCGTGTGGATGATAGGCGCTTCAAAGCCTTCGTCAGTCGTTGTGATACAGCTGTCAAGACAAATGTCGCCGTTATCGCCTTCATAATATTTAAAGACTTTGTATTTTTTATTGAGTTCATTGAGATGTGCCAGAACGGCTTCACGGTTGCCGCCATTGACCACGCCTGCCGCCACGCGCACCTGGATCATCGTATAGATACTGTCGTCCAGTACGATCATCGTCGGCAGATTTTGACTGCTGACTTCCATGTGAGCACGGTAAACGATACTGTGCATCTCATTATCGATTTCTTCTTTGGCAAAACAGTTGATATTATTGGAACTTAAAAATTCATCAAATTTTGTTGCTTTACTCATCTTTATCTCCCCTATCTGCAAGAAACTTCTTCTTACAGTATTTAATATTACACTATTAAATAAAATTTGTATAGTGTAAAAGCCGCTTCCGCTGATTTTTCACAAACATTTCAATATTCTGTCTTTTTCATGCACCAGTTTGCCCTGCAGCTGTTTTTGTTCAAAATTTACAGCATTTTATTCTTTTATATAAACACTAAAAATAATAATGTATACAATTTGCATTTCTTTTTTGCGTATTTTATAATTAGCATTGCAATTCTGTATACAGATATAATTTGCTTTGAGAGGGGAAAATCACATGTATACTTCATTACCGCCCAAGCAGGGACTTTATGACCCCTGGTTCGAACATGACGCCTGCGGTCTGGGCGTCGTTGCCAACATCAAAGGCCGTAAATCCAACAAGATCCTGCGGCAGGCCTTAGTAGTGCTGCGCAACATGGATCACCGCGGCGGTCAGGGCGCCGATATGAACTCAGGCGACGGCGCAGGTATCCTTTTGCAGCTGCCGCACACTTTTTTTGTCAAAGAATGTGCCAAGCTTGATATTGAGCTGCCGCAGCCGGGCCATTATGCAGCCGGCTTCATGTTCCTGCCGCCGGACGCTGTAGAGAGAGAAAATACCCAGCGTCATTTTGAAAATATCGTCACTGCAAGCGGTCAGGAAATCCTGGGCTGGCGTAACGTGCCGGTCGCCCCTGCCGTTTTAGGGGAAAAATCACGCCAGAGCCAGCCGTTTATGGCCCAGGTCTTTATCAAGGCCAGCCCGCAGATCATTGACAGGCTGAGCATCGATGATAATGCCTTTGAACGGCAGCTGTACAGCATCCGCCGACAGGCTGAGAACCATATCCGCTACGGCACTCTGCGTGGCGGTAAATACTTTTATATTGCCAGTCTTTCTTCACGGACCATCGTTTATAAGGGCATGCTGACAACAGAGCAACTGAGTTCTTTTTATTCCGACCTGCAGGACAATGCCGTAGAAACAGCTATGGCTTTAGTGCATTCCCGTTTCAGCACCAACACCTTCCCCAGCTGGGAGCGTGCCCATCCTTACCGTTACCTGATGCATAACGGCGAGATCAACACCCTGCGCGGCAATATCAACTGGATGCGCGCCCGGCAGACTATGTGCGGTAACAGCCTCTGGGGCAGCAAGATCAAAGATATCATGCCCATTATCGATGAAACAGGTTCCGATTCCGGGATGTTCGATAATTGTCTGGAATTCCTTGTTATGTCGGGGCGCAGCCTGCCCCATGCCGTAATGATGATGATTCCAGAACCCTGGGGCAAAAATCCCCATATCGACCCGGATCTGAAAGCCTTTTTTGAATACCACAATTCCCTGATCGAAGCATGGGACGGCCCTGCTGCCATGGCCTTTACCGACGGTCGTACTATCTGTGCCGCGCTGGATCGCAACGGCCTGCGCCCTTCCCGCTATTATATTACCCAGGACGATACGATCGTACTGGCCTCGGAAGTAGGAGTCGTCGATCTGGACCCGGCGACCATCGTCAAAAAAGACCGCCTGCGTCCAGGCAGGATGCTGGTCATCGACACAGTAGCCGGACGCATCATCGGCAACGACGAGATCAAACATAAAATAGCTACGGAACAGCCTTATCAGCAGTGGCTGGACGCTAACCTCATCAAATTAAAGAATATCGAACTGACTACCGAATTGCCTAAAACCGATCCCAACACCCTGCTGCGCCGGCAACTGGCTTTTGGCTATACGCTGGAAGACCTGACCAAGTTCTTGAAACCGATGGCGACTAAAGGCATCGACCCGCTGGGAGCTATGGGCAACGATGCGCCGCTGGCAGTTTTATCAGAAGAACCGCAGCTTTTATACAACTATTTCAAACAGCTTTTCGCCCAGGTCACTAATCCGCCTATCGACGCTATTCGCGAGGAAGTATTTACCGATACTACCAGCGGTATCGGTCCAGAGAAAAACCTGATCGACCCGCAGCCTGACAGCTGCCGGCAGATTTCGGCCGAATCGCCTGTTTTGAGCAATATCGAGCTGGCCAAGCTCAAAAACATCCAGCAGCCTAAATTCCAGGCTGCCACGCTGCCCATGCTTTATCCTGTTGCCGAAGGCGGCGCCGGACTCAAAAAGGCTCTGGCAAGCTTATGTGACCAGGCAGACACCCTGATCGCTCAGGATAAATGTATTTTGATTTTATCGGACCGGAAAATGAACGAAACAATGGCCGGTATCCCGGCCTTGCTGGCAGGGGCCTGTCTGCATCACCACCTGATCCGTAACGGCACCCGGCTCAAAGCTTCCATTATCATCGAATCAGCCGAGCCGCGCGAAGTACATCATTTCGCACTGCTGCTTGGTTATGGCGTCAGCGGTATCAATCCTTATCTCGCTTTTGAAACGATCGAGGAAATGTGCGCTAACGGTATGATCACCGGCGTTACAGTCGAACAGGCCACAGCCAACTATATCGATGCCTGTACTCACGGCATCGCCAAGATCCTTTCCAAAATGGGTATTTCTACAGTACAGTCCTACCGCGGCGCGCAGATCTTTGAAGCTATCGGTATCAGCAGCGGCGTCATCGAACAATATTTTACCGGTACTCCTTCCCGTCTGGAAGGTATAGGGTTAGAGGAGATAGCCAAAGAAGTAGAGCTGCGGCATCTGCCGGCCTTTAAAACTACGGCGCCTGACCTGTGCAGTTATGACTCTGGCAGTGTTTATCAATGGCGCAGCGGCGGTGAACGGCATATGTTCAACCCGCAGACTGTATTTGCTCTGCAGCAGGCCTGCCGCAAAAACGATTACGCCATGTTCAAGCATTTCTCCAACGAGTTGAACAGCAGTGCTTTTGCCAACCAGAATCTGCGCAGTATGCTGACCTTTACACCGCAGCGTTTGCCGATCCCTATCGAACAGGTAGAATCGGCAGCAAGTATCTGTAAACGCTTCAAGACCGGAGCCATGAGCTACGGCTCGCTCAGTCAGGAAGCCCACGAGTGTCTGGCGATCGCCATGAACCGTATCGGCGGCAAATCCAACACGGGCGAAGGCGGCGAACATCCTTCCCGCTTCCAGCCATTGCCAAACGGCGACAGCAAACGCAGCGCTATCAAGCAGGTTGCTTCAGGTCGCTTTGGCGTTACCAGCAACTATCTGGTCAACGCCGACGAGATCCAGATCAAGATCGCCCAGGGAGCCAAGCCCGGCGAAGGCGGGCAGCTGCCCGGCGGCAAGGTTTATCCCTGGATCGCCGAATGCCGCGGCACTACAGCAGGCATCGGCCTGATCTCACCGCCGCCCCATCACGATATTTATTCGATCGAAGATCTGGCCGAGCTGATCCACGATCTGAAAAATGCCAATCCCCGTGCTAAAATCAGCGTCAAGCTGGTTTCCGAAGTCGGCGTTGGCACCATCGCCGCCGGCGTCGTCAAAGCCTGTGCCGACGTGGTGCTGATCTCCGGCTATGACGGCGGTACCGGCGCTTCGCCCCGTACCAGCATCAACCACGCCGGCCTGCCCTGGGAACTGGGCCTGATGGAAACCCATCAGACGCTGCTGCTCAATAACCTGCGTAACCGTGTGACTTTAGAAACCGACGGTAAACTGATGACAGGACGCGACGTAATTATCGCCGCCCTGCTAGGTGCCGAAGAATTCGGCTTTGCCACAGCGCCGCTGATCGCCCTGGGCTGCGTGATGATGCGGGTCTGCAATCTGAATACCTGCCCTATGGGCGTTGCCACCCAGGACCCGAAGCTGCGCCAAAACTTTCAAGGCAAACCAGAATACGTCGTCAACTTTATGCGCTTCATTGCTCAGGAAGTACGCGAATACATGGCCGAGCTGGGCTTCCGCAGTATCGATGAAATGGTTGGCCGCACCGAAGTGCTGCTGGCAAAACCGCAGCGTAATTGGAAAAATAAAAATCTGGACCTGTCGCCGCTGCTGTATAAGCCCGAGGTGGAACCGGGCACCAGCCAGGTCTGCACGACCGAGCAAAACCACCAGCTGGAAAAATCGCTGGACTGCCGGGAGCTGCTGGCGATCTGTAAAACTGCCGTCGCTGGTAAAAAACAGGTCGATATCACTCTGCCGATCAAAAATACCGACCGCGTCGTCGGCACTATACTTGGCAGTGAGATCACCCGTCTTTACGGTTTGGACGGACTGCCGGAGGATACGATCCGGCTGCATTTCAAAGGCTCAGCCGGACAAAGCTTCGGAGCTTTTTTGCCGCCCGGTATCACTCTGCGTCTGGAAGGCGATGCCAACGACCATGTCGGCAAGGGTCTTTCCGGCGGAAAGATCATCATCCATCCCTTTGCCGAAGCAACTTTTAACCCGCACGAAAATGTCATTATCGGCAACGTAGCTTTTTACGGCGCCACCAGCGGGGAAGCCTATATTTCCGGCATTGCCGGCGAGCGCTTCTGTATCCGCAACAGCGGCGTCAACGCCGTTATCGAAGGCGTCGGCGATCATGGCTGTGAATATATGACCGGCGGCACGGTCGTCATTCTGGGCAAAACCGGCCGCAACTTTGCTGCCGGCATGAGCGGCGGTATTGCTTACGTTTTCGATGAAGACGCTACCTTTGCCGGCTACTGCAACAAAGAGATCGTGCTGCTGGAGCCGCTGCAGGAAATCAACGACATCATGCAGCTGCAGAAAATGATCCTGAAGCACGCAGAATACACCGGCAGCAGCATCGCCCGCCAAATACTGGCAGACTGGGACAGCTGCGTCAGAAAATTTGTCAAGGTCATTCCCAAAGATTATAAACGCGTAACTGAAAAAGTCGCCGCCTACCTGCAAAATGGTATGAGCGAGCAGGAAGCGACGATCAAAGTATTTGAGGAGGTGCAGGCCTAATGGGTAAACCGACCGGATTTATGGATTACAAACGGCAGGAGCTTGCGCTGCGCCCGCCTCAGGAACGCATCAGGGATTGGGACGAGATCAAAACCAGCAGCCTGCCGCATAAAGAGGAACTGCAAAAACAGGCCGCACGCTGTATGGACTGCGGCATTCCCTTCTGCCACAGCGGCGTGCTGCTGGGGCAGGCCCTATCAGGCTGTCCGCTGCATAACCTGATGCCGGAATTCAACGACTTCGTTTATCAGGGACTGGACCATTTTGCCTATGCCCGCCTGAATAAAACCAATAATTTCCCGGAATTCACCTCGCACGTCTGTCCCGCTCCCTGCGAAGGAGCCTGCAGCGCCAGCCTGGCCAGCAGTGCGGTCAGCATCCGTAATCTTGAACAATATATCATCGAAACAGCCTTTGCAGAAGGTTACGTCAAACCCAACCTCCCGGCGATCCGCAGCGGCAAAAAAGTTGCCGTCATCGGCAGCGGCCCGGCCGGGCTGGCCTGTGCCGACCAGCTCAATAAGGCCGGCCACAGCGTCACTGTCTACGAACGGGCCGACCGCGCCGGCGGACTTTTGATGTACGGCATACCCAATATGAAACTGGATAAACAGCTGGTTGAACGGCGCATCAAGCTGCTGGAAGCCGCCGGTATCAAATTTGAGCTGAACAGCGAAATCGGGCACAAAGTTTCTTCGGAAATGCTGCTCAAACAGTTCGACGCGATCGCCCTCTGCACAGGCAGTACCGTACCGCGCGATCTGCCTGTCCCAGGCCGCGAGCTGCAGGGCATCTACTTTGCCAAGGACTATCTGCACAGCGTTACGAAAAGCCTTTTGGACAGCCAGTTCAAGGATAAAAAAGCGATCTCCGCCAAAGGGAAAGACGTTATCGTCATCGGCGGCGGCGATACCGGCACCGACTGTGTAGCAACCGCTATACGGCAGGGCTGTAAAAGCGTAAAACAGATCGAGATCATGCCCTGCCTGCCCCATTCCCGTACCGCAGATAACCCCTGGCCGGAAATGCCGCGTATCTTCAAAACTGATTACGGACAGGAAGAAGCCTTCGAGCTGTACCACCAGGACCCGCGCGATTACTGCATCATGAGCAAGGAATTTATCGGCAAAAACGGTAAAGTCGACAAGCTGCGCCTGTGCCAGATCGACTGGCAACGACAGGACGGCCGTTTGGTTCCTGTTGAGATAGCAGGGACGGAAGAAACAGTTCCTGCCCAGCTGGTACTGCTGGCAATGGGCTTTAGCGGCAGCGAAACACTGTTATTTGATGAATTTAAATTTACCAGATCAGCGGCCAATACTATTGCGGCCAATGATAATGATTATATGACCTCGATCCCAGGTATTTTTGCCGCCGGCGACGCCCGCCGCGGCCAGAGCCTGGTAGTCTGGGCCATTGCCGAAGGACGCGGAGCCGCAGCCGCCATTGACAAATATCTGACGGCACCTAAATAAGCGTTCCCCTCTCCTTAACATAGCGAACAGACCCTTATGGTCAGCCGGTATACACCGCTGCCTAAGGGTCTGTTCCATTTTTCGTGCCGGTTTCTGTAACTTCTGCTGTGTATTCAACTCAAAAAAAGCACCTGCCCGTTTCATTCAGACAGGTGCCGGTTTACTACGTTCTTTAAATACCAAACATCTGACGGCACAGTCTGATACCGGCTTCTGTTTTAAAAATTCGCTCGCAGGTCGTTTTAATAGCCGCCTGGCTCATTCCATCTTCGTAAAAATTCACCAGAAAATCCGCTTCCACTAAAATCTGATAATCCAAGCCGTCGATATTGGTATACGTGTGGTGATGCCCGATCAGATAGCAGACCCGCTCGCAGACATCAGAAGCAAAGCCCAGCTTTCCCAGCAGCTCTGCTGCTGCCGGCGGTCCTTCCTGCTCCTGCGTTTTACCGCTGCATTTACCAGCGCCGAACTTCGCCTCGCCGTTTTTGATGCCAATATCGTGTGTCAGAGCCGCCGTCTCTAAAATAAACTGCGTCCTGTCATCCAGCTGCTCCTGCCGTCCTAGCAGCTGCGCCAGAGCATGTACCTTGATGAAATGCTGGATACGGCGGGCATCGCCGCCCATATAAGCGATCATAGCTTCCAATAACTGCTGCATCTGCATCTTTTCTGTCCTCCCAAACACACCTTAAACTACCTGGAAAATATAAAATTTCAAATAATAAGTCTCCGGCACGTTCCATAAAATCGGATGGTCCGGCGACTGCTGGCGCGCCTCGATCTGCCGGAGCTGTACGTTGGCGTCGGCCGCAGCATCATGCAGCATCTGCACAAACAGCTCTTCCTTCATAAAATGCGAGCAGGAACAGGTCGCCAGATAGCCGCCACGAGGCAGCAGCTTCATTGCCTTCAAATTGATCTCTTTATAACCGCGAATAGCGTTTTTGACCGTACTGCCTGATTTTGTAAACGCCGGCGGGTCTAAAATAATAAAATCATATTCCCGGGCCTTATTATTGACCAGCTCAGACAGCAGATCAAAAACATTGGCCTTCAAGCCTTTAACGACTTTATCCAAGCCGTTTTTAGAGGCGTTGGCGTCCGTCATCTGCACTGCCTCGGCCGAAATATCTACAGCTGTTACAGCAGCAGCGCCGCCCGCCGCCGCATTCAGGGCAAAAGCGCCTGTATGGGTAAAGCAGTCCAGTACATGCTTGCCTTTGGCAATTTTGGCGATTGCCTGGCGATTGTACTTCTGATCCAAAAAGAAGCCTGTCTTTTGGCCGTTCTCCACATCTACATTATATTTGATCCCGTTTTCAACGATCGCTGTCAGAGGTTCGCCCGGTTCCGGGGCCTCGGCCAGCGCAAACCAGCCCTTATTTTCTTCCATACCTTCCAGCAGGCGGATCTTTACATCGTTACGTTCGTATAAACCCCTGATTTCTTCACCCTGTTCACGTAAGATCTTATACAGCAAGTTAAAAATCAGCTCTTTGCGCAGTTCTATACCCAGCGACAAAGTCTGCGCCACCAGAATATCGTTGAACCTATCCACTGTCAAACCGGGAAAATGATCGGCCTCGCCAAAAATCAGACGGCAGCACTTAAAATCTTCACCCGGCATTACCGTACGCCGATAGTCAATCGCATAACGCAAACGCCTTTCCCAAAAATCAGCGTCAAATTTATCGTTGGTATTGGTCGAAATCAGGCGCACCCTGATCTTGGAATGGTCGTTGACAAACCCGGTGCCCAGATATTTGCCCTTGTTTGTTACCACATCGACCAGATCACCGTTTTGGTATTCGCCTTCGATCCTGGTGATTTCTTCAGCATAGACCCAGGGATGGCCACTGCGGGCTGCTCTTTCGCCCTTCGGTGTAATATAAAACTTAGTATATTCTCTCATAATCTGCTCCGTTCTTTTTATTATGCTGATGCCCGCCCTTGAGCAGGCACAGCAGCAAATTTCTGTTACAGCAGCTCCAGCTACTTAAAGACAGCAGGGAACCGGCTCACCCAAAACCAAACTGTCCGGCGTTACCTTACAATCATAAGCCAGCACCTGTACCCCGGCCTGCTGCGCCCGCAGCAAAGCCTCGGCAAAAGCCGCATGGGTGCGCCTATTTGGCTTAAAACAGGTCACCCCGCGCATCTGGATCACAAAAATCACCGCGGCAGCATAACCCTCCTGCACTGCCTGCGCCAACTCGTCCAAATGCTTGACTCCCCGCTCCGTCGGTGCATCGGGGAACATGGCTATACCGTTTTCCTCCAGCGTTACGCCCTTTACTTCAATAAACAGCTTCTGCTGCAGTGTTTCTACATAAAAATCAAAACGCGATGTACCATGCTTGCATTCCGGTTTCAACAATGTGATATCAGGCACTAAACCGCCGCCCTGCAGCCACTCGCCCACCACTTTGTTCGGCGCCTGCGAATCCATATTGATCAGCAGCCCGCCTTTTTCTACTGCAATCAGCGAATACTTTGTCTTACGCTTCGGATCGTCGTGACACTCCACATACACTACCGCCCGCGGCGTCAAAAGTTCGCGGCAGCGCCCGGTATTCTTCACGTGGCACACCTCTACCTGCCCGTCCAGCTCGACATGAGCGATAAAACGATTAGGCCGCGCAAGAAAGTATCCCTGTTTTATTTCCTTATATTGCATTTTCTGCCTCATTTTCTTTAAAAGATGTTTTTATTATACTACACCTGCGGCAAAGACAAAAGCACAGTTATTTTTAAGTTCAAGCCCATTTATTTCCCCGGCAATAAACAGGCGGTTATCTTAGCAGCAATATAAAATAACCTCTGCTGCCTTGAACATCACATTCAAAATCAGCAAAGGTTATTCCTTCAGCTATCTACTAACAGTTTTTACAGCAGTCCAGCCGGTATATACCAGTTTTTGGCGTCTATGGGCAAAAGATCACTCGCAAAGCAGATCACTCCACCCTCTCCCAACTGCAAAGCATGTTCCCCTTCTGTTACCGGCTGCAGCATATCAAACTTTTTCGTCTCTTTTGCCGGATTAGAACTTTTGCGGATCGCCAGAGGATGCACCTTGCCATCCAAGTTCAGTACAAGCTCTATTTCACGGCTGTTAAAGTCACGATAATACCCCAGCGGCGGCACCTGCCCACAGTTACTGAAACTCTTATAAATCTCCATTACCGCCCAGGTCTCTAAAAAGCTGGCTGACATGGCGCCAGCTTCCAATATCTCGGCATTGCTCCAGCGCAGCAGATAAGCCGCTAATCCTGTATCCGTAAAATATACCTTCGGTGCTTTAACAGCATATTTTAAATTTGGATGCATAAACGGCTCCAGTAAATAGACCAGCCCTGCCGCCACCAATACTTTCAGCCACTGTTTCGCTGTCGGCGCGGTGATCTCGGCTTCTTTAGCCAGCGCCGCATAATTGACCATGCTGCCTGTATAACTGGCTGCCGCACATAAAAAGCGGTAAAACTGCAGCTCATCGTTGACCTGGGTCAACGCCCTGACATCACGCTGCAGAAAGGTCTGCACGTAAGAAGAATAATAGTTGTTCCAGTCCTGCTCAGAAGCATTGTTCAACGCCGGCATACTGCCGCGCCAGATCTGCTCGAACAAGTCCCGCATCGGCAGTATCTCTGTTTCCTGCGCCCGCTGCAGCAAAAACTTTTCTTCTGGCACAAAAGCGCCCGCCTCCAGTCCAGCCAGTTCCGCATGGCTGAACCCTAACAGCTGCACGATACCGATCCTGCCAGCCAGACTTTCTGTAACATTCTCCATCAAATCAAAAGCATGCGAACCTGTCAGCCAAAAATCGCCATTATTACCGTGTTCATCCACATACATTTTGATATACGGCAGCAGCTTCGGCGCCAGCTGGATCTCGTCGATCAAAAGCGGCGGCTTATAACGCTGTAAAAACAGCCCCGGCTCCGTCATCGCCAGACTGCGCACATTGATGTCGTCCATAGTCACATAAGTCCGGTTGCCTTCGGCCAGTTTGCGCAGTAAAGTAGTCTTCCCCACCTGCCGTGGTCCCGTAACCAGCAGCACCTTACAGCAGCCGCTTAACTTTTCAATTGTCGCTTCTAAATGACGCTTGATATACATCGTATTTTACTTCCTTATATAAACAAATTTAGAAAAGTGAGTTTTAAATAAACTTCTTTTCCTTCTCATTCTTCTTATCTTTCTTATTAGGTGTAAAGTCTTTGTAATAGCTTTGTACTCACTATGTATAACCTTTGTTGATTACCATGTACTGCTTTCCCTAACAAATTCCATTCACAGCCTGTATCAAGCGTTTTAACACACAGAGGCTTTGTTAAAAGCTTTGTTAAAAATCGCACTTTCATTTTTAATGCCTGCCGTTACTTTCTGTCCCTGCCAGCAATAGTTCAGCACTAATAAACTAGCAGCCATCTTAAAAGCGATCTGTACTACATACCAACAGCGAAAATAAAATTCAAAATTTTCCTGTAAAACTACAAAAATTTCATGCCAAACTTATCCCTGGCAATATCACGCAGATAAACCATTTCCTCTCGCTTTCGGAAAACCAGAATCCACACCGCATTAGTAACAACCAAACACAAAACCACACCAAGCACAAAGTTAATGATAGTAATTTCACTAAACAATTGGTTATACAGCCACTTACTGAAAAAGGCTGTTAGCAAAGTCACAACAGCGTATTTAAAATAATCCTTAAAATAGTCTTTCAGTTTGATCTCAATACTGTTCCTAAATAAAACATATGGCTCTACCCAAAAACAGGTCAATAGCGTACTGATGATGCCGCCCCAAATAACGCCGATAACGCCGTAATGAATAGTAAGATACACAGATGCAACTAAATTGATCACGGCTTCTGCTAACGGCTTATAACGGTCATTCCAATATAAGCCGCTGGCATCTTTAAAAGTATTCACAGCCTTCCGCATATACATCAAATAAAAATTCACTATCAAACAATCCACAATAATACTCTCAAACAAAAAACGTTTGCCTAACCACAGTTCGATAAGTGGATTGAAAAGCACATAAAAACCACAGCTGACGATCAGCGCCTGCCAGGCGACAGTAAATTCCATAACCCGAAAAATTTTATTTTTCTTATCTCCTCTTTCCACCACAAGCAAATTACCAATACTTGCTGTTACCGAAGTAAAAAACTGACTGGCAAAACTATTGACTGCACTGATAACCAGATAATAATTACTGTATAAGCCAACAGCCGCCAGCCCAACGAATTTGGATAAAATCAGATTAGATGTTGAAAAGACTGCCATACCACCTATTTTATGTGCGATCATAGCTTTGACATTTTTGATAATAGTATTCTTAATGCCACTATCCAATTTTTTTACTGCTTTATCCTGCAAAAAAGGGTAAACCTGGTCAGCTTTTTTAGCCACTGCAAAATTTTCACCGATTGTCACCAGCAGCATCAAAATAATATACAACCAATAACTGGGATATACAAGCAACACAATGATTTGCAGAACTGCCAATACTATCTGACCACCGCTTTGATAAATGCTGTTGATATACTGCTTCTGATCGGCAATCAGTAAATTACGTTTATAGGAATAAAAATAACTAACACCAGTATTCAGTAAAAAAATTATATAGAAACAGTGTATATCAGCAACAGCATTTCCTTTGATAAACCAATCCAGCCACGGCAGTGCACAAATGCCGGCAACTATAATAAAAATACCAATGCCGATATAGGCCTTTTGGAACAGCCTCATCAGAGCTTTAACAGTTTCTGTATCTTTTTCCGCCAGCGGTTTATATAAACTATAAACAATCGCCGGGCCAACGCCTAACTCTGCCAACGATAACATGGCCAGCAAATTAGTAAATAACCCATTGATACCTAAATACTCTATGGGCAATGAGCGAACAAAAATAAGACGCACCACAAACTTCAGTAGATTATTTATTACATATGCAATTGTAGAATATTTAATATTTTTGCTTGCTTGTTCTATTCGCAACATATGTCCTTAAGATAAATAGATTACTAACCTAAAATTATAAATAAATGTAATAAATTTTACTTATTCATCAATTATCATATATTTTTTTATTATCAAATAATTATATATAAAAAAGAAAAATGACATTTTATGTTTTATACTTATCAATACTAAAAATTGTTTTTTATTTATTGCCTTATTTATTCCAACAAGTTGTTCTCTTATACCCAATTTATCACATATTTGACTATAAAATTTATATTTTCCCCAAATTCCCAGCGTCTTGTCTTTACAAACAACTTGCAAAACTCCCTTCAAGACCCCAATAATTACACTTACTAGTATTCGGGGGGGTAACATATGATTACTAATATAGGATTTAGTAAAAAGTAATATTTTCTTATCATTTACAATACGCTTTTCATTTATTACATTTTTAGCAAATAAGCATCTATCATAAATATTGTAAATGTACAAAATATCTGGTATTGAACAATATGTTTTTATACTTTCAAAATATTCTAAATTAAATATATAGTCTTCTCCAGAAATAAGATCTTCTTTAAATCTTATTTTTTTCTTTTTTATTAATTCTGCATTATATATCTTTAAATAAACACCACCAAAGGGAATACCATTACTATAATATAACCTTTCAAAATCCTCCCAAATATTTCCTTTATGATATTCCAATATATAATCTATTTTTTTATTAATTCTGTCTTTTTTGTATAGGGCTTCTTTCCTGCTACAAAAAATAATATCACTGCTACTGTTTATCAAATTAAAATATAATCTTTCTACATATTCAGGAAAAACTTGATCATCAGCATCAATAAACAGTAAATATTTACCTTTTGATACTTCAATACCTGTATTACGAGCACTACTCACACCATTATTTTGCTGATTAATCACTATTATTCTCTTATCTTTACTAGCGTAATCATAACAAATTTCATCACTACCATCATTACTGCCATCGTTAACCAAAATAATCTCTATATTTTCATATGTTTGTTTTAAAACACTATTTAAACAAGATTTCAAAAATTTTTTTTTGTTAAATATAGGAATAACTATACTTATTAATTCGTTTTTCATAATATAATATTTTCAACCTCCAAAATTTTAGTTAATTAATCAGTTTTCTAAAATAAGTATTTTTTAATACGAAAAATTTTTCCACTACTTTTTCTCCAAATATTCTATTCAACCATTTCCGCACAAAAAGCTTAAATTTTACATTTCTATCTACCCAACTACCATTAAAATGGTGTATTGCATATGTATTTTTAGTAATAATAATTTTTCCATTTCGAGAATTTTTAGCACATAAATAATCTTGCGGAAATAATACACATAAATCACCAAAAACTTCAATTCTATTATCAAAAAATAAATTATATTTTTCTTTTGTCATTTCCGTAATTATACTTACATTCGTTCTCATATCATAGCCTTTATCACAAATAAAATGTCTATTATTATAATACGATAATAAATATCCTATCCATTTATTTTGAGGTACCGCCCCTATTATACCCGTAGGTATTTCATTAATATTTTGATATCCTGAAAATGCACCCCATCTTAATAAGTCATCAATATTTTTTATTATTTCTAGGTCTGCATCACAATAAACACCACCATATTCATATAGAACTTTGAGCCTAACATAATCACTAACAAAGGCCCATTTCTTTGCTTTATAAGCTTCTTTGACAAAGTAATTTTCATTAATATTAAAATTACTTTCATTCCACTCTATTATTTCATAATCAGAACAATGCTTATACCAACTTTCTATACACTTTTTTACCACTTCATCTTTTGTATTATTTCCAAACCAACAGTAATGTATTACTTTGGGTATCATATATCTTCTCCTTATAAAAACAATAATTACAACATTTACTTAAACCTTGGCTTAAGTAAAGACCAATCAATATAATCATCAGAAAAATACTCGATATTTAATAAATAATTGATTATATACGTTGCCAATCTTCTTTGATTAAACCCGGAATATATAGCATCACCTAATATTAATATAGGTTTTCCTATTATCATTGCTTCCATTCCTACTGTAGAATTAATAGTAATTACACATTTACTATTTTCTATAAGTTCCATTGTATTATTATCACTAATAACTATTCCGCACTTATCTTTTATCTCACATAAGTATTCTAAAAAGCTATAATCCTGTTCTGCCGGATGTGGTTTAACAACAACTTTTAAATGATTTTCTCTTGCATATTCTAATGCAAAACTTATTAACTCTCTCAACCCCATATTACTATTAACAACTAACTGAGTATCATTTGAAACCTGTAATGGTACAAATACATAATTACAATTACCAATTTTAAAACTATCCACATAGTTAATATGAGATTTGCTACTTATCTTAAAAAAATTTTTAAAGATAAATTTATAAGAATTTTTTTCTATACAAATTCCTGCTTTTCCCCCCAATAAATTACACACTGCACTAATAGTTGAAATAATAAAATTTCTACGTTTAGATTGGGGTAGAATAAAATTACCTTTTTTTAGCTCTAAATAATTTTTTCTCCAATCTTCATAAGATTTAATATCTTGATCAGCAGTATTATCAAGCTGTTCAGGATTCAAAAAAATACTTGAATGTTTATTAGTTCCCAAATGGTCAGCAAATAATTTAGAGGGGATATTAGATATTTCAAAAAAACACTTCTTTTTTTTATTTTTGATTGCATATTCCTCACATGCCCAATCACCTATTTTATTACCATTCCACAAAATAACGTACTCAAAATGATATTGGCCATTTATATGATCAATTGTTTCAAATAAATAAGTATATAATTTTTTTGCACTCTCTGCAGTAATATCATTAATCTTCATTTCTAAAGTATTAGATAAATCTTTAGAACAACTAAATTTATAAATTCCTTCCATCTTTGGTAAAAATACTTTTTTAAATCTAAATTTTAAATATAGATATACTGTAAAACTGTTGGTTAAATATATTATATCTATACCTCTAAATCTGTTAAAAAATCTTGCTCTATCAATATCATCAACATAACATAATGCAGTTTCTCTTTCCATCTTTATAGCTAAGCTCCATATACTATATTATTTTCTCAATATACTCTTTCAAACCCGATACTTCTAAAATTTTATGCCATTTCAATTTACTAATATCTTTATTTACAAACTGAAATTGAGAGATATTATTGATATTAAAATTAGAAAAGTCTTCTGATATCTTAAAAAATCGCATACCCTGTTCATTCTCAAATTTATTTATCCAACAGTAGTCTGTAGTAATAACTTTTAATCCTAATGCTAAATATTCTAAAAGTTTTGTAGAGGTTTGTATGTTATAAGGATAAATATCTGGTATATAATTAATGCCATATTTACATTCAGATGCTAATAACGGTACTTTTTGATAAGGAATATAACCAGAAAAATGAATATTCTTGTATGATCTATATTTCAAATATAAATCTTTTTCATATTTCCCTATAAGCAATATTGTATTTTCAGGAAAATGGAAAACAAATTTTCTTAATAAAACATCTACATTCCTTCCTCTACTAATATCGCCAATATAAAGAAAATCATATTTTTTATTAGAATTATTAATAAAAAATGAACAATCAATACCCATATCTCTATAATAACAAGGCACTCTGTCATTAAAAACAAACTGTTTTCTCACTTCTTCATTCAAAAATATTCTTGCACTAGGTTTACTGTTTAATAAAGATTTAATAGTATTTTTGACTTTCGGAAATATTCCAACAGAGGCTGAAGCATATTCATGTATTACCGGCCGATCTATTTTTCCCAAATCTATTCCCATAAACTTCCATATTAAATCATACTCATACAAATTAATATTTTTTTCATTTCTACTATCTATACAAATATATTCACTAAAGAACTTCTTATATGCTTCTATTTCCGGTAAATATGCTTTTCCATTGCTCAAGAATAGTATTTTCTTCAAACTAATTTACCTCTTTTTATATAACTTACAGTCCATAAATTGTTTTCTTCTTTTCTATAATATTCTCAATATAATATTTTTCATCTAAAGGTTGTTTTTTCAAACTTTTATTAACAGCATTTTCAAGTAATGCTATCCATTCATCTTCCTGATTACTTTTACAAAGACTATCACTGTCTAACAGGTCTCTGTTTCCTCTAATATCAGATGCAACACAAGGCACGCCGCAAGCCAGTGCCTCTATTAGCGACACTGGAAGTCCTTCTCTTCTGGATGGAAAAATAAATAAATCAGCAATTTTACAAATTTCCAATACATCTATTCTGTAGCCTAAAAACTTTACTTTATCACCAATTCCCAGTTCTTTGGCTAAATTTTGCAGGTATTCTTTTAATTCGCCTTTACCACAGATAAGGTAAATAAAATCTTTATTATCTAGTTTACTTAAAGTTTTTATAACAATTTCATGGTTCTTATTCTCGTTTAACTCTCCTACCGATAACAGAACCTTAACACCATTGGGTATGCCTAATTCATTTTTCTTCTGTTCTTTATCTATAGAAATACTGTGTATTTTTTCTATATCCACGCCAACACCAGGTACATAATATACTTTGCCATTATCGTGCAGGCTCCAGCTTTTTGCTCTGATATAGTCTTCCTGATTTATGGTTATCAGCTTATCTGTAAACTTTGCGCAAAAGCGTTCAACCGGATAGTAAATAAGCCAGTTTAAAAGTGGCGCACCCTTGTAGAAATGAAATCCATGCGCTGTATAAATTACTGTCGTATCCTTAAACTTTCTTGCTGCCAGTCTCGCCAGAACTCCAGCGACAGGTGTATGGCAATGGATAACGTCATAATGATTTGTTTTTATTATTTGTTTTAACTGTTTATAAGCTACAATATTGCGTTGTGAAAATGGTGAGCGTACAAAATCTATATCAAAGTATTGATCGCAGTTTGGTATGACACATGGTTCGCCAATAAAGTCATTTTTTGCAGCAACGTGTACTTCCCAGCCATGTTCCTTAAACATTTTGAGGAAGGGTAAATGGAAAGTATTAATATGCGTTTTTACTACGGTTGCCACAAAAAGGACTTTTTTCTTTTGCTCCATTACTTTCCCTGTACTCCTTCGGTACTGCTTTTTGTCAGCAGAACTTTGAATGTTTGCAGCATGATCATCAGGTCGGTTTTGACGCTGACGTCCTGTATATACAGCAGGTCGTAGATCAGTTTGTCATAGGCACTGGTATTGTATTTACCTGCTATCTGTGCCAGGCCCGTGATGCCCGGTTTTACGTTATGACGGTAATCATATTCAGGATTTTGGGCAATAAACTGCTTAACGAAAAAGGGTCGTTCCGGCCTGGGGCCGACGATGCTCATTTCGCCTTTCAGCACATTGAACAGCTGCGGCAGTTCGTCAAGCCTGGTGGCCCGCATGACCCTGCCAAATTTTGTGATCCGAGGGTCGCCTTCCGCTGCCAGCACCGGCCCGCATTTTGCTTCCGCGTCCTGTTTCATACTGCGGAATTTATGTACAAAAAAGGTTTTGCCATATAAGCCGACACGTTCCTGTGAATACAGCACCGGGCCTTTGCTGTCTACGCTGATCATGATCGCGGTAATCATCATTACCGGCGACAACAGAATGATCGCTGTCACTGCTACTGTAATATCCAAGATCCGTTTCAGCACCCGCTGTTCGGCCGTCAGCAGCATCCGCGTCACCCGCTGCATGGGGATGTCGTCTACTACTAAAATGCCCGTATTCTTGCAGGCCAGTTCATACATGGTCGGTACAAAAAAGATCTGTTTCTTCGTGCTGCGTGCATAGCGCAGTATTTTTTCTTTGTCCGCAATCGGCAGCTCCGCACCAATAAAAACATAGTAGTTGGCGTCGATATGCTGCTGCCAGTTGGTCTGTTGACAGCTGTCACAAACAGACTGCAGCGCCTGTTCCAGACCATAAGTTTTGGCCAGTTTATTTTGGATGCGTGCTGCTTCTTCACCGGCTGCAAACAGTACAGCCGTCTGCTTGGGAAAGTGCTTCCATTCCCACTGGTGACAGACGTATTGCCAAATAGCCAGTAAAACAAACGAAAACACTGCTGAATAAACAAGTACGACACGTGAATAATCAAACTGGCGAAAAAAGAAAGTCATGGCCATCGCCATGATGTAAATATTGGTCACAGCAACCAGAAGATTAAGGAAAATATCTACCAGTTTTTTGCGGATCAGGCTGAACAATCCATAGACGTTGAACATAAAGAACATCATGATGACCAGGATCGGTAAAAATTCCAGATGGAAAGCTATCTTATCCGTTTGTTTATTGCCAAGCTCCAGCACCATAGCGATACTGGTAGCCAAATATAAACAGAATATGTCACCGATGATCAAAATTATCTTACGCAGCAAAGAATTATATCCCACTGGAATCCACCCATAATCAATACTTTGGTATTTTTTCTTTTCTATAAAATATTTCACCAATAATTCATAATTATTGTACCACGGTTGTACCCCCCCGCAAGACATAAGCACGTTTTATTTTATATTTCAGTCAGCTTTTTGCTCTTACTTATATTTTTATCGTACCTATGTGGCAATATTTACAATATCACTTGCCAGCACCGCTTCTGCTGACATGCAAAAGCCTGACTCTATTCCCATAGAGCCAGGCAAAAAAATATTCCCACCTCAACTTTCGCTGAGGTGGGAATATTTTTTTCATTTCCTGATCAAGCAATGATCAGCTACTTAAATCAAACAAAACTTTCATTAAAATGCGGGTACGACAGCGCCTTTATATTTTTCTTCGATGAATTTTTTTACTTCCGGACTAGTCAAAGCTTTATCCAGTTTTTGCAGTTCAGGACGCTTATCGTCGCCTTTACGAATCGCCAGGATATTGGCATACGGAGAGTCCTTAGGTTCGGTAAAGAGCGAATCTTTGACCGGATTCAGCTGTGCTTCCATGGCAAAATTGGAATTGATCACAGACAGATCAACATCATCCATGGAACGCGGCAGCAGAGCAGCCTCAATTTCCACGATCTGCAGGTTTTTAGGATTTTCAACAATATCACCAGGCGTACCGGAAATGCCTACACCGTCACGCAGTTTGAGCAGTTTGGCGCTTTGCAGCAAGGCCAGCGCACGGCCGCCGTTAGTGGGATCGTTAGGGATAGCAACTTTAGCACCGCTGGGAACATTATTCAAATCTTTCAATTTTTTGGAATAAACGCCCATCGGTTCGATATGTACCTTGGTATAGGCCACAAGCGGCAGATTCCGTTCGGAAGCGAATTTTTCAAGATACGGGGTATGCTGGAAGAAGTTGGCGTCTAATTCTTTATCTGCCAGTGACAGGTTGGGTTTTACATAATCACTGAATTCAATGATCTGCAGGTCAACGCCTTCTTTAGCCAGCTGCGGTTTGATCAGATTTAAGATTTCGGCATGCGGCACAGGCGTTGCGCCTACTTTCAGCACCACCTTTTTATCGCCGCTGTTAGCGGCAGGTTTGCTGTCGCCGCCGCAGCCGGCAACGACTAACGCGATGCTGAACACTGCCAGCAAGGCTAAAAACAACTTTTTCATAAACAATCTCTCCTTTAATAATGAATTTAACACAGTACCTATCTTGGCTCGGTCGGGCAAACAAAAAAGCTCTTTCCGAGGAAAGAGCGCTTGCTTCTGCTTTCCTCTCATCTA
>ERZ791883.378-NODE-378-length-57564-cov-7.630023_pt1 | contig 57564 bp, 55 predicted proteins | sample MGYA00510160_ERZ791883 | MGnify/ENA primary metagenome ERZ791883 (study PRJEB30046, sample SAMN00792072) | human gut metagenome | study: EMG produced TPA metagenomics assembly of the A metagenome-wide association study of gut microbiota in type 2... | reverse complement strand
ACGTCCGTATGTGGTAGATGAATTGGAGCTTACCCCAACATTTGACAAAGAACCATAAAAAAGGGGCTGCTGCGTTCGCAACAGCCCCTTCTTCAGGTCTCGAGACTCGAGACCGAGCCGCTACGCGGCTCATGAGGCCGGGGTGTTGCACATAACGTGCAGCACCCCCCTTATTTTCTATTGGCTATCTTCACCAGGCTCAGCATCACCGGCACTTCCGTCAGGACACCGACGGTGGTGGCCAGGGCGGCGGGGCTGGTGACTCCGAACAGGGCGATGGCTACGGCTACGGCCAGTTCGAAGAAGTTGGAGGCTCCGATCATCCCTGCGGGAGCGGCGATGCTGTGTGGCAGGTGGAGAAGGATGCTGGCACCGTAGGCAATGGCAAAGATCAGATAGGTCTGGAGCACCAGGGGAATGGCAATCAGCAGGATATGGAAGGGATTGGACAGGATTACCTGGGCTTGGGAACTGAAGATGATGCACAGGGTCAGCAGCAGGCCCCAGGTGGTGGCCTGATCGAATTTGTGGACAAAGACCTGGTTGAAATAGGTTTCCCCTTTCCGGCGGATCACTGTGATCCGGGTCAGGATCCCTCCCGCCAGGGGAATCACCACAAACAGGAAGATGCTCAGGAACAGCACACTGTAGGGCACTGTTACATGGGATACGCCAAGCAGATATTTGACAATGGGCACGAAGGCCACCAGGATGATCAGATCATTGGTAGCCACCTGGACCACCGTATAGGCCGGATCTCCCTTGGTCAGAGTACTCCAGACAAAGACCATGGCAGTGCAGGGAGCGGCCCCCAGGAGTACGGCTCCTGCCAGATACTGGGTAGCCAGGTCCCGGGGGATGAAAGCCTGGAACACCTGATAAAAGAAGAAGGCGGCCAAGCCGTACATGGTAAAGGGCTTGATCAGCCAGTTGGTGACCCAGGTGACAAAAAGTCCCTTGGGATGCCGGCCCACTTCCCGGATGCTCTGGAAATCCACCTTCATCATCATGGGGTAGATCATGATCCAGATCAGGATGGCAATGGGAATGGAAATCCCGTCAATCTGCATCCGGTCCAGGAACCGGGGAACCGCCGGCAGGAAATGGCCCACCAGTACACCGGCCGCCATACAAAGGAAAACCCACAGGGAAAGATACCGCTGGAACGGGCTGATGCCCGGATTTTTGACGTCCGTCATTTTGCGGCCACTCCTTTCAGCTGATCCCGGAGGGCCAGTACCTGGGCCCGGATGGTTTTCATAATGGACCGGAACTCCGGATCCGGTTTCCCGGCCGGGTCAGGGATTTCCCAGGCCAGGGCCTTCACCCCAGGCAGTACCGGACAGCGGACCCCGCAGCCCATGGTGACCACCATGTCCACCGTCGGGAGGGCTTCCAGCTTTTTGGGGAACTGGCCTTCTTTTTCCATGTCGATCCCGTACAGGTCCTGCATCAGCCGCTGGGCAGAGGGGTTGATCCGGTCCGCCGGGCAGGTGCCGGCAGAACGGCTGACAAACACATCTTCTGCCAGGTGACGGCCAAAGGCTTCGGCCATCTGGCTCCGGCAGGAGTTTTGGATACAGAGAAAAGCAACAACAGGTTTTCGGTTCATAGGGTTTCAAACACCTTTCCTTTGATTTCCGACTGCTTCCAGGAAATCACCGCTGCATGGCCGCCGGAGTGGGCTGCCACCTGGTTGATCCAGGGAATCTCCCGGTCCGCTTTGGCCTTCAGAAGAGGGCTTTGGGCGGCAGTCTGGCTGAAGCAACGGTTGATGATCCACCAGCGGCTGCACAGCCGGGTCCGTTTCAGATCCTCTTCCAGACGCAGGGCTTCATACATCGGAGTGGCTTCCGGCAGGGTGACGATCACTACTTCCGTCTCCGACCCCTTCAGCCTGGGCAGCAGCTGCTGGACGGCAGGAGGGACACTGCCCCGGGTCCGGCGGATCTCCCGGTCGTAGTTTTCCGTGGATTCCAGGAGCAGCAGGGTATGGCCGGTGGGGGCGGTGTCGATGATGACGATCCGATCCCCGGCCCGGGCCACGATTTCTGCAAAGGCCCGGAACACGGCGATTTCCTGGGTGCAGGGGGAACGGAGGTCTTCTTCGATGTAAGCCAGGTCTCCTTCCTTCAGTCCGTTTTTCCGAGCCTGGTCCAGGACTTCCTGCTGATACCGGCGGAGCTCGGCTTGTTCGTCGATCTGACACAGCTGGATCCGGTCCGTCTGTTCCAGGATTTCCTGGAGATGGCCGGCCGGGTCGGTGGTGGTCAGCAGTACCTGGCGTCCCTTCTGAGCCAGCCGGAGAGCCAGGGATGCAGCCACGGTGGTTTTCCCCACGCCGCCTTTGCCCATGGTGAAGATAACCTTCCGATGGTGCTGCTCCAGATCATCTGCCACCTCCTGGAGGGTATGGACGGGAGCCTGTTGTTCCCGGCTGGTGGCAGGGGCAACTTCTCCCTTTAGGAGAGCCCGGACATGGTCCAGGCCGGTAACATTGTAGCTCCGGAAGGGAATCTGCCAGCAGGGCATTTCTTTCAGACCCTGGGGCATTTCTTCCAGAGCCGCCTGCTGTTTGGCAAAAAGTTCCCCGGTGACCGGGTCATCGGTCTTTTCCAACAGTCCGTTGATGATCAGCTGTTGGCTGCCGATGCCCAGTTTGGCCAGTTCCCGGGAGGCCCGGTCCGCTTCCAACAGCGGGGGCCGGTCAGGACGGGCTACCAGGAGCAGGGTGGTGCGGCCAGGGTCCGCCAGGGTTTCCACGGCCTGCCGGTACAGGGCTTTCCGGCTTTCCAGGCCGGACAGTTGTCCCAGACAGGAGGCACCATGGGTACTGGTGCTGATGAACTGGCTCCAGGCAGAAGGCAGTTGGAGCATCCGCAGAGTATGGCCGGTAGGGGCCGTATCAAAAAGAATCTTGTCATAGGCCGCTGCGGTTTCCGGATCCGTAAGGAAATCCGTAAAGGCATTGAAGGCGGCGATTTCGATGGTACAGGAACCGGACAGCTGTTCTTCCATGTTCCGCAGGGCAGCTTCCGGCAAAAGCCCCCGGTAGGGTCCCACCACGCTTTCCCGGTAGGCGGCTGCGGCCTTTACCGGATCCAGGTTGGCTGCTTCCAGGCCGTGGACACCGGGAATGGGAGTGGGTGTTTCTTTCAGTTCCAGAGAAAAGATGTCCTGGAGATTGGAGGCCGGGTCCGTACTGACCAGCAGTACCTTCTGACCGGCATCGGCCAGGGCCACCGCCGTGGCACAGGCTGTGGAAGTCTTTCCCACCCCGCCTTTGCCGGTAAAGAACACATACTGGGTCCGGATGGCGGCAAAAGGATCATACAGTTCCATATAGGTCTCCTTTCTTCACTGACAGCAGCTGGAAGAACCGGAACCGCAGCAGGAACTGGAATCCCCGCTGTTTTCTTTTTCTCCGCAGTAGCAGGAGGATTCGGCAGCCGGTTCTTCACTGCCACCGCAGCAGCAGGAACCGGTTTCTTCCGTTCCGCTGTCCTGCCGGGCAGAGGCTTCGTCCAGCAGGGACGGATCAAAATCCAGCATCCGGGCGAATTCTTCATTGGTGGGGTAACGGCCGGCCATCCAGAGCTTTCCATCTGCCAGGATCAGGGGCAGTTCCTCCGGTCCATGGTGCTGCAGGAATTCCGCTGCCGCAGGGGTCTGGATGAATTTGAGGGGCGCATTGCTCAGATTGTACCGTTCCACTAGGATGCCGTGTTTTTCCAGCGTGTCCAGTACCGCAGAGATCCGCAGCAGTTCCGGATCGATGGCAGGACCGCAAAGTCCTGTAGGGCAGCACATGGCCTGTTCAAAAATCTGTACCTGTTTTCTTTCCATAATAACTTCCTCCCAAAAAAATAAATTCATAGATTGAAATTTATCAATTTATTAACGCAAAAAATTTTACTGGCATCTGGGACAGTTGCAGTCCGCCGGCTTGAAGGACGGGGTTTCCCGGAACAGTTCCCGGATCAGGGCTTCCAGTTCCCGGGCTGTTTCCCGGTTCAGGGTATAGTAGACCCATTTGCCTTCTTTCCGGCCGGTGACCAGCCCTGCGTCACACAGGATCTTCATATGATGGGAAAGGGTGGGCTGGGACAGATGGAGATTTTCCAGCAGTACGCAGGCACACCGTTCCCCGCCCTGGAGCAGTTCCAGGATGTGGAGCCGGTTTTCATCGCCTAGGGCCTTGAACAAACGGGCTTTAAAAGCAAGATTTTCCATCTGACAGCCTCCTTTCATATTGATAAATATAAATCTGTTATCTGCAGTATAGAGCTTTTCTTCAGAAGTGTCAAGATGCAGGAAGAGGATACTGCTTCCTTGTTGCTTTTTATTCTTTTGGTCAGTATACTGTTTTCGTATAAAATCCCATGACCATAAAGTATTTGTATTGTGGCGGCCATTCTTTTATGCTATAGACAGGCAAGTACAGAATTAAAGGAGTGAAAAGTACGGTGAAGAAGAACGTTTCCATAAAAAAGAGCCGGATCCTTATGGGGTTCCTGGCGCTGGCGGTGGCCCTGGTGGCCGGTGTCTGGCATTTTTCTCCCTGGTTCCGGACCTGGGCCCTGGGAAAAGTGGACCAGGCCCGGGGAGCGGCCATCCATTATGATCTGCTGGACCAGGTGGAGGCCCGGAACATCCGGCAGGTGATGACGGCGGATCCCTCCCGGAGCCGGGTGATCCAGTGGCAGTCGGATTATCCGGTGAAAGAAGAACCGGTGCTGGAATACCGGAAGGCTGGAGAAAGTTCCCTGACAGCCGCTTCGGTGACAGAAGAAAAATTCACGGACGGAGGCAAGGACACCTGGATTTATACGGCCCGGCTGGAACAGCTGGAACCGGGACAGGCCTATGAGTACCGGATCCGGGCGGGAAAGAAGGCCACGGAGTGGATGCCTCTGAAAGCCTTTGCCGGCAATACCTTCAAGGCCCTGATCTTCCCGGATTCCCAGTCGGCGGATTACAGCGTGTGGAAGGCTGCCGCCCAGCCTGCCTGGCAGCGGAACCCGGACGCCAGTTTCTTTGTGAACATGGGTGACCTGGTGGACAACGGGGAAGACAGCAGCCAGTGGAACGCCTGGTTCGGGGTGGTGGAACCCATGGCGGAAAAAATCCCGGTGGCGCCTCTGATGGGGAACCATGAAACCTACGACCTGAACTGGAAGGTGCGGATGCCGGAAGGGTATCTCCACCGGTTCGCCCTGCCGGACAACGGACGGGAAAAATACCGGAACCAGTTCTATTCCTTTACCGTGGGGGATGTGCATTTTGTGGTACTGAACACCCAGAACGAGGAACTGAAGGAATGGGAACCGGATCTGGCCCGGGACCAGGAGGCCTGGTTCCAGGAAGATATGGCACGGAACCAGGGCAAATGGAATATTGTGCTGATGCACAAGGACCCCCTCCAGTATGCCTTTGATCCGGCAACCCGGCCGGGACGGGACCGGGCGGAAGGGTTCTCTCCGGAAGGACGGGAATGGATGCCCCTCTTTGATCGGTACGGGGTGGACCTGGTGCTCAGTGCCCATCTCCATACCTATCGGAATCGGGGAAGGATCTACGATTTCCAGCGGGCAGATCACGGACCTTCTTACATCATTACCGGCGTGGCTGGAGACGTGCGGTATCCCAGCCTCTGGAAGCGCCATGCCCTGGATGTGACCCTGGCCCCCCAGCCGGAAACGGACAACTACCTGGTACTGGAAAAACAGGAAGACCAGCTCCGGATCCAGTGCTTCCTGCCCGACGGGACCCTGGTGGATACGGTGACTATTGGGAAAAGTGAAGAGTGAAGAGAATGGAGGAAATCAGGTGGCTCAATTTGACGGAAAGACCTATGACTGCCCCTTTGATTGTTTTCTGGCAGTCCTGAAGGGAAAATGGCGTACTGATCTGCTGCTGGCTCTGGCCGACCATCCCAGCCATTTCCGGGAACTCCAACGGACCCTGACGGGCATCAGCGCCAAAGTCCTTACGGAAAATCTCCGGGGCCTGGAACGGAATCATCTGGTGGAACGGCAGGAGCAGGATGATCCTGCCGGAATGGTGGAATACCGTCTTTCTTCGGAAGGAGAACAGCTCATCCAGGTTATGGAGCAGATCAACCATTGGGTGGGGCGCTGGCTGGCATAAAAAAGGCTGTTGCCTGGTGATTTCTCTCTCAGGCAACAGCTTTTTTTAAAACATGGTGTTGGTGTTTTCCGCTTTTTCCGGAATATCCTGGATTACGTCCCAGTGTTCCACGATCTTCCCGTTTTCGACCCGGAAGATATCTACGGCGGCCTGGCCACGGTCCTTGGCGTTCAGTTTAATGTGGTTATGGATGAATACCAAATCTCCGTCCGCCCCCAGATGCTTGATCTCTGCGGTGCTTTCCGGAAACTCTTTCAGGAAACCGGCAATGCCCTCCTTGAAGGCCTGCTTTCCATCTTTGAATCCGGGACTGTGCTGGATATAGGTATCTCCTGTCAGTTCGTCAATAACGGCTGTGTGATGCTCGTTGAAGATCTGGTCCCAGAAATAGGCAGCCAGTTCCTTGTTGTTCTTGAACTGGGGAGCAGCACCGGCCGTCCCCGATACTATCCCGCACAGCAGCAAGCCCAGGGAAAGGGTCAGTAATTTTTTTTTGAACATAATAGAACGACCTCCTTTGTCTTAAGTTAGTTTAACATAACTAAAATAAAAGAGAAAGAAGGTACTTTCAGGTAACCTTCACTTTTCATCCTAAGACGCAGGCCTTATTGTTTAATTTTTGGGGACAAGTGCAGCAGAAAAACTTTCATGATATAATAAGAAATCAAGCGAAAATGAGGGGGAAGACTCCATGAAAATGAAATTTACCAAAATGCACGGCTGCGGCAACGACTATGTTTATGTGGACTGCATGGACCGGATGCTGCCAAATCCGGGGAAAATCTCTGAATATGTGAGCCGCCGGCGGTTCGGCATCGGTTCTGATGGACTGATCTGCATCTGTCCGTCGGACAAGGCGGATTTCCGGATGCGGATGTTCAATGCGGATGCTTCCGAAGGGAAAATGTGCGGGAACGGGTCCCGATGCATTGCCAAATATGTCTATGACAAAGGGCTCACCCACAAGGATACCATCACCCTGGATACCCTGGGGGGCATCAAGACCATCCACATGACCGTGGAAAACGGGAAGGTGGTCCTGGCGGAAGTGGATATGGGCAAAGCGGAGACCCGGGTGGCCGCCATTCCCATGGACTGGCCCGGAGAAACCTGTGTGGACCAGCCGGTGACCTTCACCCGTTCGGACGGAACGGAAATCACCGTCCAAGGCACTGCCGTTTCCATGGGGAACCCCCATTTTGTCACCTTTGTGGAGGACGTGGAAACGGTACCGGTGGAAGCGGTAGGCCGGGTCATCGAGACTTCGCCTCTTTTCCCGGAGCGGACCAATGTGGAATTTGTCCAGGTGGTGGATGAAAACTATGTGAAGTTCCGGGTGTGGGAACGGGGCAGCGGGGAAACCTGGGCCTGCGGTACCGGCGCATGTGCCGTAGGGTATGCCTGCGTGGCCCTGGGCAAAGCCGGCAGACGGAATGAATTCCTGAAGGTGGAAGCCAAAGGGGGCCTGCTCCAGGTCCGTACCGGGGAAGGGGACCTGATGACCCTGAAGGGACCGGCGGTAACGGTTTATGAGGGGGAAATCGAAATTCCGGAAGAAATTTTGGAAGAAAGTTTGAAATAATTGACTTTCCTCCAGGGCTACTTTACAATAAATAAAGGTTCCTAAGAGGAATACATTCTTTTGCATTAAAGGAGAGTCAGATATGGCGTTAGTGAATGGGAATTTTGCGAAGTTAAAGGAAAGCTATCTGTTTTCGGATATTGCTGCACGGGTGAAGGCTTTTACCGAAGCCCATCCGGAAAAAAAGCTCATTAAAATGGGCATCGGGGATGTTACCCTGCCCCTGGCTCCTTCTGTGGTGGAAGCCATGACCAAGGCCGTCCAGGAAATGGGCCACAAGGAAACCTTCCGGGGCTATGGTCCCGAACAGGGTTATGAATTCCTTCACGAAGCCATTGCCAAATACTATGCCCGTCACGGGGTCCAGCTGGAAACCAAGGAAATCTTCGTCAGCGACGGGGCCAAAAGCGACTGCGGAAACATCACTGACCTGTTCGATGACAGCAATGTGATCCTGGTTCCGGATCCGGTGTACCCGGTATATGTGGACACCAACGTGATGCGGGACCGGAAGATCCTGTACATGAACGGGACTCCGGAAAACGACTTCCTGCCCATGCCGGATCCGGCTGTGAAGGCGGACATCATCTATCTGTGTTCCCCCAACAACCCCACCGGGGCTGCCTACAACAAGGAACAGCTGAAGGAATGGGTGGACTACGCTCTGAAGAACGACGCCATCATCCTGTATGATGCGGCTTACGAAGCCTTCATCACCAACCCGGATATGCCCCGGAGCATCTACACCATCCCTGGCGCCAAGGATTGCGCCATTGAATTCTGCTCCTTCTCCAAGACTGCAGGGTTCACCGGTACCCGCTGCGGCTACACGGTGGTGCCTCTCCAGCTGACCCGGAAATCTCCGGAAGGGAAGGAAATGAGCCTGAACAAAATGTGGCTCCGCCGGCAGACCACCAAGTTCAACGGTGTGAACTACATTGTCCAAAGAGGGGCGGAAGCTGCCATGTCCCCTGTGGGCGAAAAGGAATGCGGGGATATGCTGGCCTACTACCGGGAAAACGCCCGGATGATGATGGAAACCTTCGACAAGAAGGGCTACAAATACTATGGGGGCGTGTATTCTCCCTATGTATGGATGAAGTGCCCCAATGGCATGGGCAGCTGGGAATATTTTGACCACCTGCTGAACGACCTGGCCATTGTAGGGACCCCCGGTGCCGGTTTCGGCACCATGGGCGAAGGGTATCTGCGGCTCAGTGCTTTCGGTACTCACGAAGGCACCAAAGAAGCCATGGAACGGATCGAAAAAGACAATATCTGATAAAAAGAAGGGTTGGATCCAACATGAAAAAAATCATTCTGATGCTGACGGCAGTCCTGTCTCTGGGTATGGCCAGCCTGGGCTTTGCCAGCCCGGCCAGCGACCTGCTGGCTCAGGAAGAAACTACTACCAGCAATGTCATCAAACTGATCCAGGGGAAAGGCCAGCTGGCGGAAGTGTCCACCGGTTTCTCTCCGGCTCTCCAGAAGAACTTCAACGCTGCCGCACTGGACAACATGAAAAAAGGTGTAACGGAACAGCTGGGTGGCATCAGCAATCTGAAACTGGTCCGTCTGGACAAATTTGCTGACGCAGACCGTCTGGTGTATATCGGCGATGCCAAAAAGGCTCCCAATGTGCAGATGACCTTCGTGTTCAGCGTCAAAGGCAAAAAAGCCGAACTCCAGGGCCTGAACCTGATCCCTGTGGAAGTGAAACAGGTACAGAACAGCCAGAAAGAACAGGCAAAATAAGAGGTGCCGCACAAGCGGTCCGTGACAAAAAGGGACTGTGAAAAAATGAGAAATCATTTTTTCACAGTCCCTTTTCCTTACCGTATCGTTTTCAGTTCTGTCCAGTACTTGTCATACAGGGTGATCCCGTCCCCCAGGTCGTGGAGCCATTCGCCCTCTTTCAGGTGGGTGATGGCGGTGTTCAGCATGGGGTCTGCCAGGTATTCTTTGGAATGGTACTTCCGGGCATTGCTGTTGGGATCGTTGTAGCCGATGGCTTCGTAGTTTTTGGCACTGACCTCCGGATCAAACAGGAAGTTGATGAATTTCTCCGCCAGTTCCTTGTGTTTGGCCCCTTTGGGAATGGCCAGGGTATCCGCCCACACCAGGGTCCCTTCCTTGGGGATCACGAACCCCAGGTTGGGGTTCTCCCGGTAGCTGAAGGAGGCATCCCCGGACCACATGGTGCCGATCCAGCCTTCTTCGGCAATGAATTTCTGCTTCAGGCTGTCCGTATCGTAAGCCAGCACATCGGGGGCCAGGGCCTTCAAATCCTGGAAAGCCTTGGCCAGCTGGGCGGGATCCGTGGAGTTGTTGGACCAGCCGTTCTTCTTCAGGGCCATGCCGAACACTTCCCGGCTGTCGTTGAGCAGGATTACCCGGCCCTTGTAGGCGGGATCCCACAGATCGTTCCAGGAGGTGGGCGGGGGTTTGATGTATTTCTTGTTGTAGACGATTCCGGTCATACCCCAGGTGTAGACCACGGAATAGTCTCCCTTAGGATCGAACTGGGGATGCTGGAGGGTGTCCATCATGTTCCGGGTATTGGGGATGGCGTCCTTATCCAGCTTTTCCAGCATGTTCAGTTTGATCATGGTGGACACCATATAGTCGGAAGGCTGGATCAGATCGTACTGGGCGCCCCCGGCCTGGAGTTTGGCCAGAAGCTCCTCGTTGTTGGCGAACACGTCGTAGTTCACCCTGCAGTTATATTTTTGTTCAAAGGCTTTGATCATGTCCGGGTCGAAATTGTCCGCCCAGCTGAAAATGTTCAGCACCTGTTTCCCGTCATCGGCGGGCTTTTTTTCACTGCTGCAGCCGGTAAGAGCAAGCACCAGGGGCACCAGACACAGGACCAGGAGCCAGGAAAGTTTTTTCACGCAGCATCAGTCCTTTCGGGAAGAATGGTAGCCCTTTTTCTGCAGCAGCTGGGAAATCACCACCAGGGAGACGGTGACCAGCATCATGCAGGTGGACAGGGCGTTGATCTGGGGAGAAATCCCCCGTTTGACCATGGCGTAAATGTACAGGGGCAGGGTGGTGGAATTGGGCCCGGCCACAAAGAAGCTGATCACGAAATCGTCGATGGACAGGGTGAAGGCCATCAGGGCACCGGCCACCACCCCGGGCAGGATCATGGGGAAGGTTATATACCGGAAGGCCTGCCAGGGAGTGGCATACAGATCGCTGGCCGCTTCTTCCAGGTCCTGCCGGCAGCCTTCCAGCCGGGCTCCCACGGTGATGATCACAAAGGAGAGGCAGAAGGTGATGTGGGCGATGATCAGGGTGGTTTTCCCCAGGGGGATCCCGGTCTGGGAGAACAGCACCAGCAGGGACAGCCCCATGACGATTTCCGGGATCAGGATGGGCAGGTACAGCAGGCTGTTGATGAGAAATTTGCATTTGTACTGGTACCGGTGGAGGGCCAGGGCCGCCAGGGTTCCCATGACGGTGGTGACCACTGTGGTGATGGAGGCGATGAGCAGGCTGTTTTCCAGGGCTTCCAGCACCCGGTCATTCTGGAGCAGGGATGCGTACCATTTCAGGGTGAACCCTGTCCACACCGCATTGATCCGGGAATCGTTGAAAGAGTACAGGGACAGGATCAGAAGGGGCAGGTACAAAAAGGCCAGGATGGCCAGGGAATAGGACAGGAGGGTGGCGTTACGCCAGCTTTTCTGCATGGGACTTCCCTCCTTTCTGGGCTTCCAGGGCTTTGTAGTACAGGGCAATCATCACCAGGGAGAGCAGCGCCAGGATAATGGACAGGGCGGATCCGAAAGGCCAGTCCCGGGCAGCCAGGAACTGGTTCTGGATCACGTTTCCCATCAGGGCGCTTTTGGCACCTCCCATAATGTCCGGCACCACGAACATCCCCAGGGAGGAAATGAACACCAGGATGGAACCGGCGGCCACCCCCGGCAGGGTGAGAGGCAGGGTGATCTTACGAAAAGCGGTGAAGGGAGCGGCCCCCAGGTCACTGGCGGCTTCCAGCAGCCGCTTGTCCATCTGTTCCAGAGAAACGTAGATGGGCAGTACCATAAAGGGCAGCAGGGCGTAGACCATTCCCAGCATCACGGCATAGTTGTTGTAGAGCAGGGTCATGGGTACCTGGATCACTCCCAGGTGGAGGAGGAAGGTGTTCACCAGCCCCTGGGCCCGGAGGATGATCACCCAGGAATAGGAACGGATCAGGAAGTTGATCCAGAAGGGGATCATTACCAGGATGATCCCGGCCTGCTGCCATTTTTTGGGCAGCACCATGGCGATGGTATAGGCCACCGGATAGCCCATGGCAAAGGTGAACAGAGTGGTGATGAGCGCCGTGGCCAGGGTGGAGACGAAAATCATCAGGTACAGAGGTTCCAGGAACCGGGTATAGTTGGTCAGGGTCCACTGGAACACCACCTGTCCGTAGGCTGTGCGGGAGGCAAAGGATACGCCCACCACGATCAAAAGGGGCAGGGCAAAGAACAGGGTCAGCCACCCCATGGCCGGCAGCACCAGCAGTTTCCCCCGCTTCATTTCGTCACCTGGACGCCGTCTTTGGCGTCCCAGCTGATGGCCACCCGGTCATCCACTTCCCATTTCCGGTATTCATCATAATATTGGTAGGCAGTGATGATTTCCCGGGTGGAATCCAGCCGGATGAACAGCTTGTCCAGGGTGCCGCAGAACTGGATCTGTTCCACCGTGCCGGTGTGGGCAGGCTGGGTTCCGGCAGCTGCGGCTTCTTCCAGGCTCCGGACATTGATGAACTGGGGCCGGACGGAAAGGAGACGGCTGTCATCCCCGGGCACCGGGAAGAAGTTGTTCTCCCCGATGAAGCTGGCGGCAAACCGGCTCCGGGGATACTGGTAGATCCGGGCCGGGGGATCGTCCTGTTCGATCTTCCCGCCGTTGACGATGATGACCCGGTCGCTCATGGTGAGAGCTTCCTCCTGGTCATGGGTCACATAGATGAAGGTGATGCCCAGCCGCTGCTGGAGGTTCTTCAGTTCCAGCTGCATGGTTTTCCGGAGCTTGTAGTCCAGGGCACCCAATGGTTCGTCCAAAAGGAGCACTTTGGGGTTGTTCACCAGGGCGCGGGCAATGGCCACCCGCTGCTGCTGACCGCCGCTCATCTGCTGGGGCCGGCGGTAGCGCAGCTCTTCCAGTTGAGTCAGCTGGAGCACGTCGGCCACCCGTTTCTGCTGTTCTTTCTGAGGGACTTTCTTCATCATCAGCCCGAAGCGGATATTTTCCTCCACGGTCATATGAGGGAACAGGGCATAGTGCTGGAACACCATATTCACGTTTCGTTTATAGGGAGCCAGACGGGTTACGTCTTCGTTGTCCAAAAAAATATGGCCCGCCGTAGGCGTCTCCAGACCGGCGATCATGCGCAGCATGGTGGTTTTCCCACAGCCGGAAGGGCCTAGAAGGGTCACGAATTCCCCGTCATAGATTGTCAGGTTCAGGGTAGGGATGATCAGGTTGTTTTCAAATTCCTTGGTGATTCCAACCAGACGAATCATTTCTTTCATCTTTGATTCTCACGACCTTTCTGCAGTTTGCAATCTAATAATTATAGCATGTTTCCTTTCTGAGGAATACAGGAAAAACAGGAAATTTCCCCGGAAAAAAACGGGGAGAAACGGGAAAAAACTTGCGTTTTTTTCCGTTTTGTAGTAAACTATCAAGGCTGAATGTGAATTTGGCACTACCGCCCGGAGAGGTTCCCAAAAACTCCGGAAGGAGTTACCGTATTCGGCGAGTCTTGGAATGAGGGAGGTGCAGAATATGTACGCTATTATCCGTACAGGTGGCAAACAGTACCGCGTCAGCGAAGGCGATGTACTGAACGTTGAAAAACTGAACGTTGAAGAAGGCCAGGAAGTCGTTTTTGACGAAGTTCTGACTGTTGTCAACGATGGCGATGTGAAAGTAGGGGCTCCTACCGTAGCCGGCGCTAAGGTAACCGCCAAGGTTGCCAAACAGGGCAAAGCTGATAAGATCTTTGTTTTCAAATACAGAGCTAAATCCAACTATCGGAAACGTCAGGGTCATCGTCAGCCGTTCACCCAGGTTGAAATCACTTCTATCGAAGCCTAAGCCATGATTGCCGTAGACATTTACTACAACAGCCGTGGCAGAATCAGACGGTACAGGGTATCGGGGCATGCGGAGTACAGCCCGGATGGGTTCGACGAAGTGTGCTATGCTGTATCGCTGAATACTCAGGTGGCCGCCAATGGCCTCAATGAAGTCCTCCATCGGAAGGTGGACTACTCCATTGACCAGGAAGACGGCAGCCTGGCTGTAAGACTGGTGGATGAGCCTGATGCGAAGACGGATGCAGTGCTGAAGACCATGGTCTGCGGCCTGCGCCATCTGCAGAAGACCTATTCCCAGGATTATCTCATGATCAAGGAACACAGGAGGTGAACATCGTGTTCGAATTAATCCTTCAATTACACGCTCATAAGAAAGGGTCCGGTTCTACCCACAACGGCCGTGATTCCAACGCACAGCGCATGGGGACCAAAGCCCATGACGGTCAGCTGGTAACCGCAGGTTCCATCATCGTCCGTCAGCGCGGCACCCGTTTCCATATGGGCCAGAACGTTGGCATGGGCAAGGACTACACCATCTATGCGAAAGTGGCCGGCAAGGTTGCTTTTGAAAGATGGGGCAAAGACCGCCGTACCATCAGCGTTTACCCGGTGGAAGCCGAAGCTTAAAGACCAGAAGGGCTGCCGCATTGCGGCAGCCCTTTTTTTCATGGAAGGACGGGAGAACATGGAGGAAGCCCTGCGGGAACAGGTCCGGGACTTTGCGGCCCGGGGCCTGAAAAGCCTGGAACAGGAAGACATGCCCGATGCCCGGGGAAATCTGGCATTCACCCGGGAAGCCCTCCGGGACCGGAAGGCGGCTGAAAGCAGCTGCAGCCGGGAGGAAATGGCAGTCCTGGACCGGGTGCTGAAGGAAGTGGAAGCCTTCCCCAAACTGGCGGCCAATGCCCGGGATTCCCTCCTGGACCTGGAAGGAGTCCGGTGCTTCGGGGCCGGCCGGTTCCTGATTTTCTACCGGTACAATTCCAATTACGGGCTGGTGACGGTGATCCGGCTGGCCCTGGACCGACCGGAGTGGAAGGAACTGATCCGGGACGGGAAAAAATTCCATTAAAAAAGTTTCACAAAAAAATCATAAATAAATTTGGCGATAGCCCTTATATTATGGTATAATTATCGTCCATGAAGTTTGCTAAAGCAGGATTATATAGGTTTCGCGAGTGCTCAGTGGTTGGACATCGCGTTCCCGCTCAAGTGAGGAGAGGAGCACGAAATGCTGACTGAGAGACATTGCAGGATACAAGGCTGATCAATCTTGATTGTGTTGACTGCCTTGTTTTTTTTGTGTGATAGATTTCTTGGTACTTTCTTCGAAATACCTGCCTAGAGAAAAGGAGTGAGAGACCACATGTTTAAGCCGGTACATAATGGCGACCGCATCCGGTACAGTTATGCTCGGATCAAAGAAGTCCTGAAGATGCCGCATCTGATTGACCTGCAGAGAAAATCTTATGAGTGGTTCATAAGAGAAGGGCTGCACGACGTGTTCAAGGATGTTTCTCCCATCAAGGATTTTACGGACAACCTGGAACTGAGTTTTGAAAACTTCACCATCGGGGATCCCAAATACGATATCGAAACCTGCAAGGAAAAGGATGCCACCTATGCGGCGCCTCTGAACGTGGATGTACGGCTGCTGTACAAGGACACCGGGGAAATCAAGGAATCCACTGTGTTCATGGGGGATTTCCCTCTGATGACCGATACCGGCACCTTTGTGATCAACGGGGCGGAACGTGTCATCGTCAGCCAGCTGGTCCGGTCTCCCGGTGTCTATTACGCCAAGGACATGGATCCCATGGGGAAATTCCTCTACGGGACCACGGTGATCCCCAACCGGGGCGCCTGGATCGAATATGAAACCGATCTGAACGACATTATCTACGCCCGTGTGGACCGGACCCGGAAACTGCCGGCTACGGCACTGCTCCGTGTAATGGGCCTGCCCACCAACGACGACATCATCCAGACCTTCGGGGAACATCCTTTCCTGATGGCTACCCTGGCCAAGGATACCACCAAAAACGAAGAAGATGCCCTGCTGGAAATCTACCGGAAACTGCGTCCCGGCGAACCGGCCAACCTGGAAAACGCCGCCCAGCTGATCAAGAACATCTTCTCTGACAACCGGCGGTATGACCTGGCCAATGTGGGCCGTTACAAGGTCAACAAGAAACTGGGCTGGCGCCAGCGCCTGCTGGGCAAGGAACTGACTTCTCCCATTGCCTTCGAAAATCCCGACGGAACCCGGGGCGAAGTGGTCCTGCCGGCCGGCACCATCATCGGTGACGATGAAATCGATAAAATCGAACAAAGCGGCATTTACAGCGAACCGGGCTATGCGGAAGTCTGGGTGAAATACCAGGAAAAACCGGAACGGATCATCGTGACCAAGGACATCGACGCATCCGTACGGGTGATTACTCCCGCTGATGTAATCGCCTCCTTTGCGTACCTGCTGAACGTAATCGACGGCATGGAAGGCAAGGACGACATCGACCATCTGGGCAACCGGCGTGTCCGCTGCGTAGGGGAACTGCTCCAGAACCAGTTCCGGATCGGCCTGAGCCGTATGGAACGGGTGATCCGGGAACGGATGACTCTCCAGGATGCTGATGTGATCACGCCTCAGGCTCTGATTAACATCCGTCCTGTGGTGGCCGCTGTGAAGGAATTCTTCGGCAGCAGCCAGCTGTCCCAGTTCATGGACCAGAATAACCCTCTGGCTGAACTGACCCATAAACGCCGTCTGTCCGCTCTGGGGCCCGGCGGTCTGTCCCGGGAAAGAGCCGGTTACGAAGTCCGTGACGTGCACGTTTCCCACTACGGCCGTATGTGTCCTATTGAAACCCCTGAAGGCCCCAACATCGGTCTGATCGGATCTCTGGCCGCCTACGGGGTGGTAAACCGGTACGGCTTCATTGAAACTCCTTATCGGAAAGTGGACAAGAAGACCGGCAAGGTTACCAACGAAATCGTTTACATGACCGCCGACGAAGAAGACAACTACATCGTGGCACAGGCCAACGAACCTTTGAACGATGACGGGTCCTTCGTGAACAGCCATGTAACCTGCCGGGAACGGAACGACGTGCTGTCCATTCCTCCCACCCGGGTGGATTTCATGGACGTATCCCCGAAACAGGTTATGTCCATTGCAGCAGCCCTGATTCCTTTCCTGGAAAACGATGACGCCAACCGGGCTCTGATGGGTGCCAACATGCAGCGTCAGGCTGTGCCTCTGCTGAACCCCAAGGCTCCTGTAGTAGGGACCGGGATGGAATACAAAGTGGCCGTGGACTCCGGCGTGTGCATCCTGGCCAAACATGCCGGGACGGTGAAATACGTCAGCGGCGACAAGATCATCGTGACCCGGGCTGACGGTGCCGGCATCGATGAATATAACGTGCTGAAATTCAAACGTTCCAACCAGAGCACCTGCGTGAACCAGCGCCCCATCGTCTTCAAGGGAGACAAGGTGGAAGAAGGCCAGGTACTGGCTGACGGTCCTGCCACGGACCATGGCGAACTGGCTCTGGGCCGCAACGCCATTGCCGCCTACATGCCCTGGGAAGGCTACAACTACGAAGACGCCGTACTTCTCAGCGAAGACCTGGTGAAGGAAGATGTCTTCACCTCCATCCATATCGAAGAATACAACTGCGACGCCCGGGATACCAAACTGGGGCCTGAAGAAATCACCCGGGACATCCCCAACGTTTCTGAAGAAGCCCTGAAGGACCTGGACGAAGACGGGATCATCCGCATCGGTGCGGAAGTCCGCCCTGGGGATATCCTGGTAGGGAAAGTCACTCCCAAAGGGGAAACGGAACTGAGCGCAGAAGAACGGCTGATCCGGGCCATCTTTGCTGAAAAGGCACGGGAAGTCCGGGACAGCTCCCTGCGGGTACCCCATGGGGAATCCGGGATCATCGTCAGCGTACAGATCTTCACCCGTGAAAACGGGGATGAACTTCCCCCTGGCGTAAGCAAACAGGTCCGCGTCCATATTGTCCAGAAACGGAAGATCAGTGAAGGGGACAAGATGGCAGGCCGTCACGGGAACAAGGGTGTTGTTTCCCGGATCATGCCTCGGGAAGACATGCCGTTCCTGCCCAATGGGGAACCGGTCCAGATCGTGCTGAACCCTCTGGGCGTACCTTCCCGTATGAACATCGGGCAAATCCTGGAAGCCCATCTGGGCTGGGCTGCCTGTGCCCTGGGGATGCGGATCGAATCCGGAGACCCCAAACTGGCAGGCGAACTGAAGGAAGCCGGCTACGATGTGGATAAGTACGGCATGCCGGAAACTGTGGATCATGCAGTGCCGGTGGCTGTGCCCGTGTTCGATTCCGCCCGGGAAGACGACATGGAGAAGACTCTGAAGCTGGCTGGTGTGGATCCCAGCGGGAAGACCACCCTGTACGACGGCCGTACCGGGGAACCCTTCGACAACCCGGTTACCGTAGGCTGCATCTACTACCTGAAGCTCCACCATCTGGTTGCGGACAAAATCCATGCCCGTTCCACCGGTCCGTACTCCCTGGTTACCCAGCAGCCTCTGGGTGGTAAAGCCCAGTTCGGCGGCCAGAGATTCGGGGAAATGGAAGTGTGGGCCCTGGAAGCTTACGGGGCTGCCTACACTCTGCAGGAAATCCTCACTGTCAAGTCCGATGACGTGGTGGGCCGTGTAAAAGCCTACGAAGCCATCGTGAAGGGCGAAAACATCCCTGAACCGGGTGTGCCTGAATCCTTCAAGGTACTGGTGAAGGAAATGCAGAGCATCGGTCTGGATATCCAGGTACTGGATGAAGACGATGACGAAATCGATCTGGATGATGAAGACGAAGATATCGGAATGGGCGACATCGCCAGAGAGCTGGATATGGACATGGCCAACAAGGCTCCCCATACCGCAGCCAATGTAGGTGAAGAAACCCCGGCCCAGTCCAGTGAAGAAGAACTGAGCCCTGACGAAGACCAGCCGGAAGGCAGCGACTTCGACGTGATTGCCGATATCGGGAACATGAATCTGGATGATTCCCACGACAACGGCGATGACAACGGGTCTGATGCAGAGTAGGAAGGAGTGAGTGCTCTTGTTGGACGTAAATAAATTTCATTCTATGAGAATCGGTCTGGCCTCTCCGGAGAAGATCAGAGCCTGGTCCCACGGGGAAGTGACCAAACCGGAAACCATCAACTATAGAACCCTGAAACCGGAACGGGACGGCCTGTTCTGTGAACGGATCTTTGGACCCACCAAAGACTGGGAATGCCACTGCGGCAAGTACAAACGCATCCGCTACAAGGGTGTGGTCTGCGACAAATGCGGCGTGGAAGTCACCCGTTCCAAGGTCCGCCGTGACCGGATGGGATCCATCGAACTGGCCGCTCCTGTTTCTCACATCTGGTACTTCAAAGGGATTCCCTGCCGGATGGGCGCCATCCTGGACATCGGCCAGAGAGCTCTGGAAAAAGTCCTGTACTTTGCCAGCTACATCGTCCTGGATCCAGGGGATACCAACCTGACCAAGAAACAGCTGCTTACCGAAGCGGAATACCAGGAAAAACTGGATGAATACGGTCCCACTTTCCGGGTGGGCATGGGCGCAGAAGCCATTAAGGAACTGCTCCATGAAATCAACGTGGAAGAACTGACCAAGGAACTGCGGGCAGCTCTGAAGACGGAAACCAGCCTCCAGAAAAGACGGAACATCGTCCGCCGTCTGGACGTGTGTGAAGCCTTTCTGAAGAGCGGCAACAAGCCGGAATGGATGATCATGGATGTAATCCCGGTCATCCCTCCCGACTTGCGCCCCATGGTCCAGCTGGACGGTGGCCGGTTTGCCACCAGTGACCTGAACGACCTGTACCGTCGGGTAATCAACCGGAACAACCGTCTGAAACGGCTCCAGGAACTCCAGGCTCCGGACATCATCGTCCGGAACGAAAAACGGATGCTCCAGGAAGCCGTGGATGCCCTCATCGACAACGGCCGTCGGGGCCGTGCCGTAACGGGCCCTGGCACCCGTCCTCTGAAATCCCTGTCCGACATGCTGAAAGGGAAACAGGGCCGGTTCCGTCAGAACCTGCTGGGGAAACGGGTTGACTATTCCGGCCGTAGCGTAATCGTGGTAGGGCCTGAAATGAAAATGCACCAGTGCGGTCTGCCGAAAGAAATGGCACTGGAACTGTTCAAGCCCTTTGTGATGAAACGCCTGGTGGAAACCGGCGCCGCCACCAACATCAAGAGCGCCAAACGGATGGTGGAACGGGCCACCAACGCTGTATGGGATGTACTGGAAGACGTAATCAAAGAACATCCCGTACTGCTGAACCGTGCCCCGACCCTGCACAGACTGGGTATCCAGGCTTTCGAACCGATCCTGTCCGAAGGCCGGGCCATCAAGCTGCATCCTCTGGTCTGCACTCCTTACAACGCCGACTTCGACGGGGACCAGATGGCTGTCCATCTGCCTCTGTCTGCGGAAGCCCAGGCTGAAGCACGGGTGCTGATGATGTCCGTCAACAACATCCTGGCACCCAAAGACGGGAAACCCATTACCGTTCCTACCCAGGATATGGTACTGGGGGCCTACTACCTGACCATCTTCAAGGATGGAGCCAAAGGGGAAGGCCGCCGGTTCATCAGCTTCGACGAAGCCCGTCTGGCTTACTTCAACCATGTGATCGACCTCCAGGCCCGGATCAAGGTGAAGGTTCCCAATGCGGAAATCTTCCCGGAACCCTCCGACAAGGGCGAAAGCCTGGTTACCACCTCCATGGGCAACATCATCTACAACTCTGAACTGCCTGTGGAAATGCGGTATTACTCCAAACAGGAAGACGGCACCTGGCTCCTGGGCAAACTGATCGACAAGAAGGAACTGGGCCGTCTGGTTGCCAAGGCCCACAAGCTGTACGGCAACTTCGGTACCGCCCGGGTACTGGATATCGTCAAGAAACTGGGCTATGACAACGCCTGCAAATCCGGTCTGTCCATTGCCGCTTCCGATATCAAGATCCCGAAAGAAAAAGCTTCCATCCTGGCTGCTGCTGAAAAGCAGGTAGACAAAGTGGAAACCATCTTCAACCGCGGTCTCATGAGCGATGACGAACGGTACCGCAAGGTTATCGCCATCTGGGACAAGGCTACCGAAGACGTGGCCAATGCCCTGATGAAACACACCATGGACCCCTTCAACCCTGTATATATGATGGCCAACTCCGGTGCCCGTGGTAACGTGCAGCAGATCCGTCAGCTGGCCGGTATGCGCGGTCTGATGGCTGACCCTTCCGGCCGGATCATCGACCGTCCTATCAAATCCAACTTCCGTGAAGGCCTGACCATTCTGGAATACTTCATTTCTTCCCACGGCGCCCGGAAAGGTCTGACCGATACCGCACTGCGTACCGCAGACTCCGGGTACCTGACCCGCCGTCTGGTAGACGTGGCCCAGGATGTTATCGTCCGGGAAGACGACTGCGACGTAACGGGTATGAACCTGGTACGGGAACGGGCACGGTTCTGCAAGGCTGTCCTGGGTTCCAGCCAGCACAAGCTGAAGGATTACGTGATCGGCCGCACCCTGGCTGCCGGCGTCATGAATCCGGAAGATGACTCCCTGCTGGCGGAAGCCGACACGGTGGTCACCGAAGAAGTCTACGACCGTCTCATGGCCGCTCATATCCTGGAAATCAGCCTGTATCCGGCTGATGAGGAAAGCGGCGAAGAACCGGAAACCGTGGCCATCAACGTGCCGGAAGAAAAGGTGAAAGCCGCCTTCCGGGAACACATGACCCATCATTTCCTGGATAAACAGGTGGAAGAAGACATTGTCAACGAAAAGGACGAAGTCCTGGCCAAGGCCGGAGACAAGTTCACCGCTGACGTGATCGAAAAGATCCTGGCTGACGGGACTGTAAAGGAACTGAAGATCCGGAACAACGAAGTGGACGGCGTCTATGTGGAAGCCATCACTTCCGGGAAGAACAAGAGCACGGTGCTGGAATCTCTCCGTGACCGTCTGGTGGGTCGTACCCTGGCGGAAGACATTGCTGACAAAGACGGCAAGGTCATTTACCACATCAACGACTACATCACCGAAGATATGGCTGATGTGATTGCCGATCTCCGGGAAAAAGTCAAGATCCGTTCCGTACTGACCTGCAAATCCCACTTCGGGGTGTGCCGTGCCTGCTATGGCCGGAACCTGGCTACCGCCAAGAAGGTGGAAGTGGGCGAAGCCGTCGGCACCATCGCTGCCCAGGCCATTGGCGAACCGGGTACTCAGCTGACCATGAGAACTTTCCACACCGGCGGTGTTGCCGGTGCTGACGATATCACCCAGGGTCTTCCCCGTGTAGAAGAACTGTTCGAAGCACGGAAACCGAAACACCCTGGCATCCTGACCGAAGTGGCCGGGACGGTAGAAATCCAGGAAAAGGACGAAGGTCGTTTCGTGGTGATCCACAAGGAAGACGGTACGGAAGAATCCTACCACATTCCTTACGGTGCCAAGATCCATGTGGCCGAAGGGGACAAAGTGGAAGTGGGCGACCGGCTCACCGAAGGGTCCCTGAATCCCCACGACATCCTGCGGATTTCCGGTCCTGCCGCTACCCGGCATTATCTGGTGCAGCAGGTACTGGGCGTCTACAAGTCCCAGGGCGTGGAAATCAACGACAAGCACGTGGAAGTCATGGTCCGTCAGATGATGCGGAAGTACAAGATCGACGAAGCCGGCGACACCAATATGCTGCCGGGCTCCGTAGTGGATATCGCCCAGTTTGAAGACGAAAACGATGAAGTCCTGGCCGAAGGGAAACAGCCGGCTACCGGCCATCCCATCCTGCTGGGGATCACCAAGGCTTCTCTGGCCACCGATTCCTTCCTGTCCGCCGCTTCCTTCCAGGAAACCACCCGGAACCTCACCGATGCCGCCATCAAAGGCAAGGTGGATCCGCTGCTGGGTCTGAAAGAAAACGTCATCATCGGGAAACTGATCCCTGCCGGGACTGGTATGCCCAAGTACCGGAACATCCAGCTGAAGATCCATCGTCCGGCAGAAGCCGCCGAGGAAACTCCCGCTGCGACCGAAGCACCTGCAGCAGACAACACTGCAGAAGCACCGGTGGAAGAATAAATAAAAATGGGGTGCTGCACATTTCGTGCAGCACCCTATTTTTAGTCGCGACCGGGGGTGTGAATCCTTTCACACCCCCTTTTATTTCATCCCCGCCAGGATCTCCTGGCGCTTTTTTTCTGTGATGGGCTCCAGGTTCCTTGTCCGGATCCACTTTTTCAGTTCCGGCAGGCTCAAGGCGTGGGCCCGGGAGGCTTCGTCCAGCTGGAACACCGGGTCTGCATAATTATCCGCTCCAATGATAAAAGTATGGATGGGTAAAAGGGGACTGTGGGCTGTTTCCAGCGATTTTGTCAGTTTTTCCCGTTCTTTCTCCAGAAGTGGCAGGGGATTGGGAATTTCGGTAATTCCAGAATTGTCTTTCAACTTCCATTGTTCGTCCCGTTCCGAACCTTGTATTCTGTATCCATGATACACTACCCGAAGCAGCAGGATGTCATGGGGAAGGAGGATACAGATGGAATCTGGTGAAAAAGTGAATGAAAAAGGAGAAACTTCAATAAAATCATCCCGAGAACCAGATTTTACAGCTTTTAACACCCGTTTTCTTCCGCCTGCAAAAGTCCGGTTCTTCTTCATCTTCCGGATCCAAAAATAGAATACCAGGACCCCGGTCAGGAGCACAAGAAAGAAAATCAGGTATTCTTTCAGGGAATGTAGCTTCCATACGGTCATATTGGGGAAAATCTGTATCACAACTTCTTCCATTTTTTCTTTCAATCCTTTCCTGTTACAAAATCATAAGGTAAAACTTGTACAGATTATAACATATGGAAAGTATACACGTCCAGAGGAAAGAAAAACTGGACAAGGGTAGGAAAATAATGGTATTATATAAACAATTCCTTTGGAAAGAATGAGAATGTTTGATATTTTGGCTCCAATGCAGTTTTTGATATACTGCATTCAGCATACAATACTTTCTTTGAAGGGGGTTGTCATTCAATGGTCGCAAAAAACGCAGCAAAACAAACCTGGGTGGACCGTTTTCTGAACACCATCGAAACGGTGTGCAACAAATTGCCGCCGCCCGCCATTCTGTTCGTGGTCTTATTTCTTATTACTGCTGTGATTGGTGCCGGATTGACCAGCACGGGCTTCAGCCTGACCAACCCGGCAACGGGGAAGGCCGTTGTTTCTCAGAATCTGTTTTCCAAGGCAGGGGTCCAGTGGCTGCTGACCAATTTGGTGAAGAACTTCACCGGATTTGCTCCTCTGGGTCTGGTAATCACCATGACCATGGCCATCGGGTTCTGTGAAGAATCCGGTCTCCTGGTGGCTCTGCTGAGACGTTCTCTGAAGAATGTGCCTCCAGGGGTGGTTCCTTATCTGATTGCTTTCCTGGGGACTTGCGGGAACATTGCCTCTGATACGGCGATGATCGTGATTCCCCCTCTGGCCGCCATTGTGTACATCGGGGTCAAGAAACATCCGGTGGTAGGCATGATGGTAGGGTATGCCGGGGCACAGGCCGGGTTCACTGCCAACCTGATGGTGGCCGGGACTGACTCCCTGCTCCAGGGGCTCACCAACCAGGCCATCGATGCGTTCCTGGGCGCTCCTGGGCTGTTTGCAGTGGATGTGACCTGTAACTGGTACTTCCTGTTTGTATCCACCTTCCTCTGCGGTGCTGTCATCGGCTGGGTGTCCATCCACATCATTGAACCCCGGTTCCCTCAATATGAAGGATCCGAAGAAGAAGCGCTGCTGGAAGAAGTGACTCCCCTGGAAATCAAGGGGCTGCACAATGCCGGCCTGGCCTGCTTGGTCTACATCGCCATTGTGATTTTGGGCTTCAAGATGCAGATCCTGTCCAAGGACGGGGTGACCGTAGTGGGATCCCTGATGCTGAAAGGCCTGATCCCTCTGCTGTTCTTCCTGTTCAGCATTGCGGGCATTGTTTATGGGAAGACCACCGGAAAATTCACCACGGTGAAGAGCATCAACTCCGCCATGGTGAAGCAGATGAGCGGCATGGGCGCCTATGTGGTGTTCTGCTTCTTCTGCGGCCAGTTCCAGGGTCTGTTCAACTGGACCAAGCTGGGGACCCTGCTGGCCATCAGCGGGGCCAACTTCCTAAAGGGTGTAGGCTTTACCGGGATTCCCATGTGCATCGCCTTCATCCTGATTTCCGCGTTCGTCAACATCTTCGTGTCTTCCGGCTCTGCCAAATGGGCCATTTTCGCACCGATTTTCGTTCCCATGTTCATGCTGCTGGGCTACCATCCTGGCTTTACCCAGCTGTTGTACCGGCTGGGTGACTCTCCGGGGAACTGCTTCACTCCCATGAGTCCCTACATCTGGATGATCCTCAGTGTGGCCCAGGAAAAATACATGCCGGACTGCGCCATCGGGACCCTGATTTCCAACATGATCCCCATTGCCGTCGTCCTGCAGATCGCCTGGATTATCTTCCTGGTGATCTGGATGACCTTGGGTGTGCCTTTTGGACCGGGCGTGGGCATTGCCCTGCCGGCCGGAGTGCTGTAAGTTTTGTGTGCCGCCTGGCGGCACACGGTCTCGGGTCTCGAGTCTCGGGCCGATGGATAGAACCCGTCCCAAACGGACGGGTTCTTTTTTATTGGGGAATACGGCAGTTGAAAGGAGGGCATCCGAACGATACTTCTCATTGTCAGTGCCAGTAAGGAATCCGGATAGAAAGGGCAGGGACGGTGCAGGCGGATGGGGCTGTTCTGTTTTGGAGATGGGGGAATACACTTTAGTATGGAAAAGAAAGAATCTGCAATTTTCTGTTAAAATCAGCAAACTATGTTCTTGCTGCAGAACCAAGGAGACTGGAACGAATTGGAGTGGAAAGTCGGAACAAAAAATGAAAAATACCCCGAGAATGTCCGTATGAAATGGACTTTTCTTCAGAAAATTATTTTAAATTCAACAATTTTGTCCTGGTTTCTGATATAATATGGGAGAAATCTTGTAATATTTTTGACAATGTCTCTGAATTTCTTTTCAGAGAATATCCGGATCCTTTTGGAAAAAGAAAAATGTTGTCTCTTTCCAGTGGAACCGAAACAAAGGAGGACTCTCAATGGAAACCAAGAACGCAACAAAAAACAGTCTGTTGGACCGCTTCCTGAATACGGTAGAGCGGGTCTGCAACAAACTGCCGCCCCCGGCCATTCTGTTCTGCATCCTGTTTGTAATCACCGCCGTGGTGGGGGCCATCTGCACCCAGGCAGGCTTCGCTCTGGAAAACCCTGCTTCCCACAAAATTGTAACCTCCCAGAACTTCTTCACCACCGCCGGCATCCAGTGGCTGCTGACTACCCTGGTGAAGAACTTTACCGGATTCGCTCCTTTGGGCCTGGTAATCACCATGACTCTGGCCATCGGATTCTGTGAAGAATCCGGTATGCTGGCGGCTCTCCTCCGCCGGTGCATGAAAGGGGTGCCTCCGTCCCTGGTGCCCTTTATTGTGGCCTTCCTGGGGGTCTGCGGCAACATCGCCTCTGATACGGCCATGGTGGTAATCCCGCCCCTGGCGGCTGTGGCCTATATCGGGGTCCGGAAACATCCTGTAGTGGGGATGATGGTGGGCTTTGCCGGTGCGGAAGCCGGTTTCGGGGCCAACCTGATGATTGCCGGCACCGACTCCCTGCTCCAGGGGCTCACCAACCAGGCCATTGACGGGTTCTTCGGCAAGGCCGGGGTCTTTGCGGTGGATGTGACCTGCAACTGGTACTTTATGTTTGCCTCCACCTTCCTGTGCGCTTTTATCATCGCTCTGGTTTCCATCAAGATCGTGGAACCCCGGTTCGGGGTCTATGACGGTCCGGGAGCCGATGAGGAACTGGGAGAAGTGAAGCCCATCGAAGTGAAGGGGCTGAACCGGGCCGCTTTGGTTGTGGTGGCCTACATCCTGGTGCTGGTGGCCGGATTCTTCGCCGGAGTCCTGTCCAAGGACGGGCACACCTTCGTAGGCTCCCCTCTGCTGAAAGGACTGATCCCCCTGCTGTTCGTCATGTTCAGCCTGGCCGGGCTCACTTACGGGTTCACCACCGGGTCCTTCAAGACCATCAAGGATGTAAACAAGGCCATGGTCCATCAGATGAGCGGCATGGGCGCCTTTGTGGTGTTCTGCTTCTTCTGCGGCCAGTTCCAGGCCCTGTTCAGCTGGACCCATCTGGGGACCCTGCTGGCCATCGGTGGGGCCGACTTCCTGAAGAATGTGGGCTTTACGGGCCTGCCCATGTGCGTGCTGTTTGTATTGATTACCAGCCTGGTGAACATCTTCATGTCCTCCGGGTCCGCCAAGTGGGCCATCTTTGCCCCCATCTTCATTCCCATGTTCATGCTGCTGGGGTATCATCCCGGCTTTACCCAGCTGCTGTACCGGTTGGGGGATTCTCCCACCAACTGCTTTACCCCTATGAATCCCTATCTGTGGATGATCCTCAGTGTGGCTCAGGAAAAATACATGCCTAAGGCGGCCATCGGCACCCTGGTGTCCAACCTGATCCCCATTGCCGTCTGCCTGCAGATTGCCTGGATCATCTTCCTGATTGGCTGGATGACCCTGGGGCTGCCTATCGGGCCGGGGGTGGAAATGGCCCTGCCGGCGGGAGTGCTGTAAGAATAGAAAAAATGCTGTACCGTTGATGGGGGCTGTTGCATGCGCAACAGCCCCTTAGTCTGAAGTATGAAGTCGGAAGTCTCAGGACAGGATCCGTCTGGCTGGACGGATCCTTTTGATTCTGTAAAACCAGAATTGCAATCAATCTGAGAGATCATTTCGTCCAAAGGTTCTACACATTCAAAAAATTTGCCTGCAAATTTAACCTTCGGCTCCAGACTTCAGACTCCAGACTTGAGCCGCTATGCGGCTCTACAGCTAAGGGGGTGTTGCACGGAACGTGCGACACCCCCCTTTATTATTGACTGATTCCGGTAAACAAAGCTATAATTTAACTTTATGGAGGAAGTTATGGAACCGATCATTGAAACGAAAAATCTCACCCATACCTATGTGGATGGGCAAAATCAGGAAATGACCGCGCTCCAGGGTATCGATTTGTCCATTGCCCCCGGCGAATTTGTCGCCATTATCGGGACCAACGGCAGCGGCAAGTCCACCCTGGCCCGTCATTTCAACGGTCTCCTGACCCCTACCAGCGGACATTGTCTGGTGGGCGGCCTGGATACCGCCATAGAAGAAAATCTCTGGCCGGTGCGCCAGACAGTGGGCATGGTGTTCCAGAACCCGGACAACCAGATCGTGGCGGCCATTGTGGAAGAAGATGTGGCCTTCGGGCTGGAAAACATCGGGGTTCCCGGGCCGGAGATCCGTCCCCGGGTGGAACAGGCCCTGGCGGCAGTGGACATGCTGGATTACGCCAAACGGGCCCCTCACAGGCTGTCCGGAGGACAGAAACAGCGGGTGGCCATTGCCGGGGTGCTGGCTCTGGAACCCCGGTGCATCGTTTTTGACGAACCTACCGCCATGCTGGATCCCAAGGGCCGGAAGGAAATCGTCTCCACCGTGCTGAAACTGAACAAAGAGAAGCACATTACCATTGTGTACATCACCCACAAAATGGAGGAGGCCATCCTGGCAGACCGGATCATCGCCATGGAAAAGGGAAAAATCGTCCTGGAAGGGACTCCCAAGGAAGTCTTCACCCAGGTGGACCGGATCCGGGGCCTGGGGCTGGAATGTCCCCTGGCGGCAGAAGTGGCCGATGCCCTGGAAAAACAGGGGCACCAGCTGCCGCCCATCATTACCCACAAGGAGTTGTGTGAAGCATTATGTCCATCCAAGTAGACCATATCTCCTATACCTATATGACCCACACCAGCCTGGAAAAGAAAGCCCTGGATGATGTGTCCTTTACCCTGGAAAAAGGGGAATTTGTGGCTCTCATCGGCCACACCGGCAGCGGCAAATCCACCCTGGCGGAACATCTCAACGGGCTGCTCCATCCCATGGCCGGGAAAGTGCTGGTGGACGGGGTGGACCTGGCCGCCAAGACACCGGAAGCCAAAGCCGCCCGGAACCGGGTGGGCATGGTGTTCCAGTATCCGGAGCACCAGCTGTTTGCGGAAACCATTTATGAAGACATTGCCTTCGGTCCCCGGAACCAGGGGAAGACGGAACCGGAAGTGGAAGAAGCCGTCCGCAGCGCCATGGAATTCGTGGACCTGGATTTTGACAGTTTCGCCCAGCGGTCCCCCTTCCAGCTGTCCGGGGGACAGATGCGCCGGGTGGCCATTGCCGGGGTGGTGGCCATGGAACCGGATTACCTGATCATGGACGAACCCAGTGCCGGTCTGGACCCCATCAGCCGGGACAGCATTTTCGGCCAGCTCCGGAAGATTTTCGAAAAACGGAAAATGGGGGTGCTGCTGATCACTCACAGCATGGAAGAAGCAGCCCAGTACGCCAGCCGGCTCCTGGTCATGAGCGACAGTCGGCTCCAGCTGGACGGCCCGGCCCGGGAACTGTTCACCCATGAACGGGAAAAACTGGAAGCTCTTTCCGTGGATGTGCCGGAAAGTGTGAAACTGGCGGAAGAACTCCGGCAGCAGGGACTCCCCATTGAAGGGACGCCCATTACCAAAGCCGAACTGATCCGGGCCATTGACAAAGCAAAGGGGTGGAAAGCATGCTGACAGACATTACCCTGGGACAGTATTATCCCGGGAATTCCTGTATCCACCGGCTGGATCCCCGGACCAAGATCCTGGCGGTGCTGTTCTACATGGTCATGGTGTTCCTGGCCAATTCGCCCCTTTCCTACGGGATCCTCATCGGGTTCATCGTGGTGGGGGCGGCTCTGGCCAAACTGCCGGCCGGACTCCTGCTCCGGTCCATCAAGCCCTTGTGGATCATCATCCTGCTTACCATGGTGATCCATTTTGTCACGGACCCGGGGGAAGTGCTGTGGCAGTGGAAATTCATCACCATCACCAAAGAAGGGATCGTACTGGGGGTGAAGATGTCCCTGCGGCTGGTGCTGCTGCTCCTGGTGTCTTCCCTGATGACCTTCACCACCTCGCCCATTGTGCTTACTGACGGCATCGAGGCTCTGCTCCGGCCCTTCAAGAAAATCGGGGTGCCCGCCCATGAACTGGCCATGATGATGACCATTGCCCTCCGGTTCATCCCCATCCTGCTGGAAGAGACGGACCGGATCATGAAGGCCCAGATGTCCCGGGGTGCGGACTTTTCTTCCGGGAACATCATGAAGCGGGCCAAAAACATGCTGCCCATCCTGATCCCTCTGTTCATCTCCTCCTTCCGCCGGGCCGACGAACTGGCCCTGGCCATGGAAGCCCGGTGCTACCGGGGCGGAGAAGGCCGGACCTGGATGCATGAACTGGTCTACAGCAAAGGGGATGCTCTCACCGGTCTGGTGATGCTGGGACTCTTTGCCCTGCTGGCCTTCCTGAGATGGGGGCTCCCTGCATGAAGCGGACCATCAAAGCTACGGTAGCCTATGACGGGACCAACTACCAGGGGTTCCAGCGGCAGAAAAACGGGGTGGGGGTCCAGCAGGTGTTGGAAAAGGCCCTGACGGAGGTGCTGAAGGAGCCCATCCTGATCAAGGCTGCCGGCCGGACGGACGCGGGGGTCCATGCCCTGGGCCAGGTGATTTCCTTTGCCACCGAATCCCGGATCCCTCCGGAAAACTACCGCCGGGCCCTGGAGCCCCATCTGCCGCCGGATATTGCCATCCGGGAGGCGGAAGTGGTCCGGGACGATTTCCACGCCCGGTTCGATGCGGTGGACAAGACCTACCAGTACAAAATCTACTATTCCCCCCTGCCGGACCCCACCCAGCGGAACACCACCTGGGAGATCCGGGAGAAACTGGATGTGGAGGCCATGAACCGGGCTGCGGCCCTGCTCCTGGGAAAGCACGACTTTACCTCCTTCAAGAACCAGGGGAGCCAGGATACTTCCCCGGTGCGGACCCTGACAGAAGCCCGGTGGGTCCGGGACGGGGACCTGTACACCTTTACCATCACCGGGGATGGGTTCCTGTACCGGATGGTCCGGAACATCGTAGGCTGCCTGGTCCGGGTGGGCACGGGAAAATGGGATACAGAAGACTTCGCCAAAGTCCTGGCCGCCAAAAACCGGAAACAGGCCGGCATGGCTGCCCCGCCCCAGGGGCTGTATCTGGTAAGGGTAAGGTATTAGGGGGGCTGTTGACAGAGGGCGGATGCTGGACGCAATGTACAGAATCCTCCCTTTGCTATAACTAAAACCTATAGCAATCCATAACTTCCCCCTATTGGCGGGAAGTTCTTTTTTACGGTACACTGTTAGGTAAATATTTCGTGAAAAAGAAAGGAAGTTTTAAGATGAAGAAAATTTGGAAGCGGAAAGTGACCGGGGCCGTGCTGGCTGCGGTGACGTTGGGGAGTACCGGGGTGGCCTGGGCTGCAGACGCACCGGAAACCGGCAAGGATGAAACCATCGTGATCACCGCCAACCGGCTGAAGAACACCAAGGCAGATACTCCTGCCGATGTAACGGTCATCACCAGCCAGCAGATCACCGACCGGGGCTACCGGACCGTTACCGACGCCCTGGAGGATGTGCCCGGGGCACGGGTCCTGGACGCCAGCGGTCCGGCCTTTCAACGGCGGGTAATCCTGAACGGGGATGACCGGGTGGTTGTCATGGTGGACGGCCGCCGGGTAAACAACAGTATGGGACTGACCGGCGGGAAATCCACCTTTGATGCCAACACCCTGCCCGGGGTCAGCATGATCGAACGGATCGAAGTGGTGAAAGGCGGGGCTTCCACTCTGTACGGGGCCGATGCTGTAGGCGGCGTCATCAACATCATCACCAAGACCCCGGAAGAAACCACTGGGACGGTCCATGTGGGCTACGGTTCCTGGGGAACCCAGGATCTGGGGCTTTCCTTCGGCGGGAAGCAGAATAAGACCGGATTCCAGGTAGGGGTGAACCGGAACAAGGCTTCTTACCTGAAGTACAAGGATACCAACGGGGATACCAAAAGATGGGACGGCCAGTCCGATTACACCCAGGATGCCATTTCCCTGAAACTGACCCAGGACTTCACCAAAAGTGACGGCCTGACGGTGAACTACGATTACTCCAATCTGGACGGGAATTTCCGGTATGGGCTGTATAATTATGGTATCCCCAATAATGATCAGCGTCATACGACGAAAAAGACCAACAATGTGGGCGTGCGGTATGACTGGAACCGGGATGCGGGGAACTCCGGCTATGTGCAGGCCTACAGAAATTACTATGGCTATACTAATTTTGGAGTAAACCCTGCCAACAACGGGGATATGTCTGAAATCGACTGGGGTCTGGAAGGACAGCAGAATTTCGTCCTCAGCGATACCAATACCCTGGTGGCTGGGCTGGAATACCGGAATGCCAAAGTGGACCACGTGGGCATCTATACGGATGGGAAATACAACAACAAAGCCGTATTCCTCCAGGATCAGTGGAAATTTGCTCCCACCTGGCAGCTGAACACCGGCGTCCGGTATGATGACCACAGCAAAGCCGGCAACCGGACCACTGGCAGTGTGGCCGTGAACAAAAAGTTCAGCAAGGACAGCAATGCCTATATCAGCTGGAATTCCGTGTTCAGAGCCCCGACCACCGATGATCTGTTCTATCGGGATTCTTATGATTTCATGCGGGGAAATGAAAACCTGAAGCCGGAAACCGGGAATGTGTGGAGTGCCGGGTACAACTTCAAAATCGATCCAAAAACCGATGTGGGCATCACCGGCTTCTACAGCCAGCTGAATGACGCCATTCGGTGGGCCGACTATGGGTACTACTGGCAGGCGGAAAACATCAACAAGCAGAAGAAACGGGGCATGAGCCTGTCCGTGACCCACCACCTGAACAAGCTGTGGGAACTGAATGCCGCTTACACCTATGTGAAGGTGGAAGACGACAAGAACGACGGCAAGGGCTATGTGAAGGATGTAAGCTATGCACCCAACTACTACCAGGCCGGTGTCCGGTACCATGACACCAAATGGAATGTGTCCCTGACCGGCCGGGGTGGTTCCGGTCTGTCCGGCGAAAAGTACGGGGAACACAATTATTTCACCCTGGACCTGGCTGCCCGGTACAAGTTCACCCACAACTGGACCGGCTTTGCCAACTTCTACAACCTGAACAACGCAGCCTATGCAGAATACAGCGGTGTATTCAACAACCAGGATATCTATCCCATGCCCGGCCGTCGGATCATTGTAGGGGCGGAATATTCGTTCTGACAACAAAAAAGGAAGAATGCAGAGTGAAGAGTGCAGAGCGGGACGGAAGGAATTAACGGTCCATTGCTGAAATTTGCCTGCAAATTTTTCCTTTGGCTGGAGACGAAAGACTGGTGCAAGAAGGGGGCCACTCTGTGGCCCCCTTCTTGCATTCCCTCCCAGATATGATATAATAATCCCGAAACAACAGCATAAGTTTTGTCTTTGGGGAGGGGTGCGATTCCCTACCGGCGGTAAAGTCCGCGAGCCTCGGCACGAATCGGTGGAATTCCGATACCGACAGTACAGTCTGGATGAGAAAAGACAGTTTCGGAAAAGTGTATTTGCCGTGCTATCCTCCCCTGGATGGCATGGCTTTTGTTTTTACTGTAATCTTGAAAGCGGGTGAACCTGTGACAGACGAAGAATATATGCAGATGGCCCTGGATCTGGCGGAAAAAGCCCGGGGCTGCACCAGTCCCAATCCCCTTGTAGGCTGCGTCATCGTAAACCCGGAAGGGAAGATCGTAGGGAAGGGCTACCATCACAAGGCCGGCCAGCCCCATGCGGAAATCATGGCCATGCGGGATGCGGGAGACCAGGTGGAAGGCTGCACCGCCTATGTGACCCTGGAGCCCTGTTCCCATTACGGCCGCACCGGCCCCTGCTGTGAAGCCCTGATCAAGGCGGGCATCAAAAAAGTGGTGGCCGCCGCTGATGATCCCAACCCGAAAGTGTCCGGACGGGGCTTTGCCCGGCTCCGGGAAGCAGGGGTGGAAGTGGTCCGGGGGGTGCTGGCGGACAAAGCCAACCGGCAGAACGAGGTGTTCATGCACTGGATGAAGACGGGACGCCCTTTTGTGGCCCTGAAATACGCCATGACCCTGGACGGAAAGATCGCCACGGCTTCCGGGGATTCCAAATGGATCTCCAATGAACAGTCCCGGACTTATGCCCATCGGCTACGGAGCATCTACGACTGCATCCTGGTGGGCAAGAACACGGTGCTCAACGACGATCCTTCCCTGACCTGCCGTCTGGTGGAAGGGAAGAATCCCCTTCGGATTGTCCTGGACAGCCATTGCCAGCTGCCCATGGACCGGAAGGTGTTCACCGACGGAGCAGCCAAGACCCTCCTGGTCACCTCCCTGAAGGCGGACCGGGAAAAGGTGGCGGCCTTCCAGGCCCTGGACCAGGTGACCGTATGGCAGATCCCGGAAAAACACGGGGCCCTGGATCTGGGGATCCTGTTGGACAGACTGGGCCAGCAGGAAAAGACCAGCCTCCTGGTGGAAGGGGGCAGCCAGGTCCACGGTGCCTTCTTTGATGAGAAACTGGCCCAGCGGATCTATGCCTTCATCGCTCCCTGCCTGATCGGGGGAAAACGGAACCTGAGCCCCATCGGAGGCCGGGGCGCCCGGAACATGGACCTCCGGGTGACCCTCCTGGAACCTCACTACGAGGCCTTCGGCACGGACCTGATGGTCACCGGTCTGTTGGAAAGGAGCTGATCCCATGTTTACGGGACTCATTGCGGAACTGGGCAAGGTGGAGGACCTGCGCCGGGAACAGAATTCCTACCGGCTGACCATTGCCGCCCAGACCATCCCACCCCTTCTGAAAATCGGGGAAAGCGTCTGCTGCAACGGGGCCTGCCTGACGGTGACGAAATTCGACAGCCAGCGGTTCACGGTGGACGTAATGCCGGAAACCGCCCGCCGGACCACCATCGGTTCCCTGAAGAAGGGGGACCGGATCAACCTGGAACGGACCCTCCATGTAGGGGACGGACTGGATGGGCACATTGTCAGCGGCCATGTGGACGGGGTAGGGACCATTGTGAAGATCCGTCCTGAAGGGATCGCCAAGGTCACCACCATCAGCTGCAGCCCGGACCTGCTCCGGGGCATGGTCACCAAAGGCTCCATCGCCATCGACGGCATCAGCCTGACCATTACGGAAGTGACGGACACCACGTTTTCCGTTTCCCTGATTCCCCTTACCGTCCAGTTCACCACCCTGGGCTTCAAAAAGACCGGAGACCAGGTGAACCTGGAAACGGACATTTTGGGGAAATATGTGGAACGGATGCTGGAAACCAGAAAAACCGGGGGCCTTACCAAGGAAACCCTTTTCGAAAATGGATTTTTTTAAGGAGTGAAAACCATGGATAAAAAATTTCAGTTTGATTCCATCGAACAGGCCATTGCGGACATCCGTGCCGGCAAAATGGTTCTGGTCACCGATGACCCCGACCGGGAAAACGAAGGGGATCTGATCATGAGCGCGGAGTATGTGACTCCCGACGACATCAACTTCATGGCCACCCATGCCAAGGGCCTGATCTGCATGCCCTGTGACGGGGCCATCCTGGACCGGCTCCAGATGGAACCCATGGTGGCCAACAACACGGACAACCATGAAACCGCCTTTACCGTATCCATCGATCACAAGGACACCACCACCGGGATCTCCGCCGTGGAACGGGCCTACACCATCAAGAAATGCGCCGACGAAAGCGCCAAACCGGAAGACTTCCGGCGGCCGGGACATGTATTCCCCCTCCGCAGCCGGGAAGGCGGGGTGCTCCGGCGTACGGGCCATACGGAAACCACCACGGACCTGTGCCGTCTGGCAGGGCTGAAACCGGTGGGCATCTGCTGCGAAATCATGAGCGATGACGGCACCATGGCCCGGACTCCGGAACTGATGGAATTTGCCAAGAAGTTCAATCTGACCTTCATCACCGTGGCGGATCTGATCGCCTATCGGAAAAAAACGGAAAAAATGGTCCACCGGATCGCCAATGTGGCCCTGCCCAGCAAATACGGCACCTTCCGGGCCATCGGCTATGAAAACGACCTGGACGACAAATGCCATGTGGCCATCATCAAAGGGGATGTGGCCGGCAAGAAGAATGTGCTGGTCCGGGTCCATTCCGAATGCCTCACCGGGGACGCCCTGGGATCCCTCCGCTGCGACTGCGGGGACCAGCTGGCCACCAGCCTGAAGATGATCGAAAAGGAAGGCTGCGGGGTAGTGCTGTACATGCAGCAGGAAGGCCGGGGCATCGGCCTGGCCAACAAGCTCCGGGCCTATGAACTCCAGGATCAGGGACTGGATACGGTGGACGCCAATGTGAAGTTGGGCTTCAAACCGGATATGCGGGATTACGGCATCGGGGCACAGATCCTGGCGGACCTGGGGCTCACCAGCATCCGGCTTATGACCAACAACCCGGCCAAACGGGCAGGCCTTTCCGGCTATGGAATCACCATTACGGAAACAGTGCCCATCATCATGAAAGACAACTGCTACAACCATCGGTACATGGTCACCAAACAGGTGCGTATGGGCCATGAATTACATGAAGATGTGGAGGATGTAAAATGAAAATTCTGGAAGGACAACTGTTAGCGGAAGGTCTGAAAATCGGGATCGTGGTATCCCGTTTCAACGAATTCATCACCAGCAAGCTGCTCAGCGGTGCGGAAGACACCCTGCGCCGGCATGGGGCCAATGGGGATGACATTACCGTGGCCTGGGTGCCCGGGGCTTTTGAAATCCCTCTGATCGCCAAGAAAATGGCCAAAAGCGGCAAGTATGACGGAATCATCGCCCTGGGGGCTGTGATCCGGGGTGCCACCAGCCATTACGACTATGTGTGCAACGAAGTATCCAAGGGGATTGCCCTGGTGAACATGGAAACGGAAGTGCCCACTGCCTTCGGGGTGGTCACTACGGAAAACATCGAACAGGCCGTGGAACGGGCCGGCACCAAAGCCGGGAACAAGGGCTCCGATGCGGCCATGGCCGTGATCGAAATGGTCAACCTGGCCAAACAGCTGTAAGAGGTGCCTATGGAAGATGTGTTAGTCAAGGCCACTGCCGGGGATGCCCGGATCTATGCCGTGACCACCACCCACCTGACCCAGCACATGAATGAGATCCACCACTGCAGCCCTCTGGCAGCGGCGGCCCTGGGCCGTACCGCCGCCGGAGCCCTGCTGCTGGCGGCCACCATGAAGGCCGGGGAAGCGGTGACGGTCCGGTTCAAGGGGGACGGCCCCCTGGGCCAGGTGATGGCCGATGCCCGGGATTATCAGGTCCGGGGTTTTGTGATGCACCCGGAAGTGATGCTGCCTCTGAAAAACGGCAAGCTGGATGTAGGCGGCGGGGTAGGCCATTACGGGGTGGTCACCGTTACCCGGTGCCCTCTCCAGGGAGAACCTTTCACCGGGGTCTCCACCCTGAAAAGCGGGGAAATCGCCGCGGATCTTACCCGGTACCTGGTGGTATCGGAACAGACCCCTTCCAGCGTGGCCCTGGGGGTACTCATTGAGAAGGACGGCTCCGTGGCTGTTTCCGGCGGATACTTTGTCCAGCTGCTCCCTGATGCTTCAGAAGAGACCATCAAGACCCTGGAAGACAACATCCTGACCCTGCCCTATGTGACGGAACTGCTCCAGACCGGTCTGGATGCCGAAGGAATGATCCGGAAGGTGGCCAAGGGACTGCCTGTGGAGATCCTGGAATCCCATCCGGTTTCCTTCCACTGCGGCTGCAGCCGGGACAAAGTGGCGGGCATGCTCTGCGGCCTGCCCAAAAAGGATTTCGAAGAAATCCTCCAGGACCCTCAGACCGAGGTCCACTGCCAGTACTGCAACAAATCCTACGTGTTTACCCAGCAGGAATTGAAAGATCTCCCCAGAAAACCTTGACTTTACGAACAAATGTTTATATACTAAATAGAAGCAACTGCAGTACAAGGAGATGATACCATGAGTTTGGATGCGGATAAGAATAAAGCGTTGGATGCGGCTCTGAAACAGATTGAAAAGGATTTTGGCAAAGGGTCCATCATGAAGCTGGGGGCTGCCAGCGCCAAAATGAACATTGAAACCATTCCCACCGGGGCCCTGTCCCTGGATATTGCGCTGGGGGTAGGGGGGATTCCCCGGGGCCGGATCATCGAGATCTACGGACCGGAATCTTCCGGCAAGACCACCGTGGCCCTGCACATGATCGCCGAGGCCCAGAAACGGGGCGGCTACGCGGCTTTCATTGACGCGGAACATGCCCTGGATCCGGAATATGCCCGGCACCTGGGCGTGGATATCGACAACCTGCTGATTTCCCAGCCGGATACCGGGGAACAGGCCCTGGAAATCTGTGACGCACTGGTGCGCAGCGGTGCCATCGACATTATCGTCATCGACTCCGTAGCGGCCCTGGTGCCCAAAGCGGAAATCGAAGGGGATATGGGGGATTCCCATGTAGGGCTCCAGGCCCGGCTTATGAGCCAGGCCCTCCGGAAGCTCACCGGGGTCATTGCCAAGTCCCGTACAGCGACCGTGTTCATCAACCAGATCCGTGAAAAGGTGGGGGTCATGTTCGGGAATCCGGAAGTGACCACCGGGGGCCGTGCCCTGAAGTTCTACTCCACCATCCGGATGGATGTGCGCCGGGTGGAAAGCCTGAAGAGCGGCAACGACATCATCGGGAACCATACCCGGGTGAAAGTGGTGAAAAACAAGGTGGCGCCTCCCTTTAAACAGGCGGAATTCGACATTATGTATGGGGAAGGGATTTCTCATGAAGGATGCCTGGTGGACCTGGGTGTCCAGTACAACATCCTGAACAAGAGCGGTGCCTGGTATTCCTACGGAGACCAGCGGATCGGTCAGGGGCGGGAAAACACCAAGACCTTCCTGAAGGAACATCCGGATATGGCTGCTGAAGTGGAAGCCCGGATCCGGGCAGCAGCCGGCCTGCCGGCAGACGGCAAACCGGTCCAGGTCCAGGAAACGGCCCAGGAACCGGAAGAACTGGTCATGACTCCGGAAACGGACGGAGACCATGTGGAGTAAATCCAAAAAGCTGCTGACCACCCATGCGGAAGCCTACAACTTCTGCCTGGACAAGCTGGCCCTCCGGGACCACAGTACCCGGGAGCTGCGGCAGAAGCTGGGGGAACGGGGCTGCCCGGAAGAACTCCAGGACCAGGTGCTCCAGAAACTGGCGGACCATCACTTTGTGGATGATGCCCGGTGTGCCCGGTCGGTGCTGGATGCCTGGCGGCGGAAGAAGTTCTACGGAAAGCAGTATCTCCGGCTGATGCTCACCCGCCGGTGCCTGTCCGGAGAGGACGCTCGGGAGGCATTGGGGGAAGTCACCGAAGAGGAAGAAACGGACCGGGCCCTGGCCCTGGCCCAGGCCCAGGGGGACAAGATCCGGCGGAAATATCCGGAAGACCCCAGAAAGGCCAAAGCCGCTCTGGCCCGGATGCTGGCCAGCCGGGGCTTCGGCACCGGCCCCATCGCCATGGCCCTGGAAGATTTTTCAATGGAATCCCAGGAACCCGAGACCGGGTTCCCTCCACTGGCTAGAGACTAGGGACTAGTGATTAGAGACTAAAAAGGGACTGTCGCCCAGGCAACAGCCCCTTTTTATTGACACCTCTGTGAAAATACTATAAAATATTTCTGTCCAATCGCGTTCATTGGGTATTAAGGCGACCTCTGGTTGCCTTATTTGTTGTATGAGTAGGGTTTTATGAAAAATTCGCAAAAGAGGAGGTGCTCATCATAGATCCCATGAGTGTAGTTATTGCTGTAGTCCTTTGTTTATTAGGCGTTGGAGGCGGATATCTGGCTCGTAAAAATGTAGCTGAAGGGAAAATCGGCTCTGCAGAAGAGACAGCCAAACAGATCCTGGAAGATGCCAAGAAAGCAGGCGATGCCAAGAAGAAGGAAGCGCTGCTGGAAGCCAAGGAAGAAATCCACCGTCTCCGGTCCGAAATGGAACGGGAAAATAAAGAAAGAAGAGCGGAACTCAGCAAAAATGAACGGCGTCTGGTCCAGAAGGAAGAAAACGTCGACAAAAAAATGGATGCTTATGAAAAGAAGGAAGAAAAACTTCTGGAACAAAGCAACCGCCTGCGGGAAGCCCAGGCCAAAGTCGATGCCCTGTACGACCAGCAGATGGTGGAACTGGAACGGATTTCCGGTCTCACCAGTGAAGAAGCCAAGCAGGAACTCCTGGACAATGTCCGGGAGGAAGTCAAACATGACAAAGCCCGCCTGATCAAGGAAATGGAACAGGAAGCCAAGGATACCGCAGACCAGAAGGCCCGGGAAATCATTTCCCTGGCCATCCAGCGGTGCGCTGCCGACCAAGTGGCGGAAACCACGGTCACTGTGGTGCCCCTGCCCAACGATGAGATGAAAGGCCGGATCATCGGCCGGGAAGGCCGGAACATCCGGACCCTGGAAACTCTCACCGGTATCGATCTGATCATCGACGACACGCCGGAAGCGGTGATCATTTCCGGCTTCGACCCGGTACGCCGGGAAGTGGCCCGGATCGCCCTGGAGAAACTGATCAACGACGGCCGGATCCATCCGGCCCGGATCGAGGAAATGGTGGAAAAAGCCCAGAAGGAACTGGATCAGAAGATCAAGGAAGCCGGGGAACAGGCTACCTTCGAAGTGGGTGTCCACGGCATCCATCCGGAACTGATCAAGCTGCTGGGCCGTCTGAAATACCGGACCAGCTACGGACAGAACGTGCTGAAACATTCCACCGAAGTGGCTCACCTGGCCGGCCTGATGGCCGCCGAACTGGGGGTGGACGTGAACTCGGCCAAACGGGCCGGGCTGCTCCACGATATCGGCAAGGCCGTGGACCACGAAGTGGAAGGGTCCCATGTGGACCTGGGGGCGGAAGTGGCCAAACGGTATCACGAATCCGATATCGTCATCAACACCATCATGTCCCACCACGGAGACTGCGAACCCACATCCGTCCAGGCAGTGCTGGTTTCCGCCGCCGATGCCATTTCTGCGGCACGGCCGGGAGCCCGTCGGGAGACCCTGGAAACCTATCTGAAACGGCTGACGCGGTTGGAAGAAATCGCCGAGTCCTTCGACGGCGTGGAGAAATGCTATGCTGTCCAGGCCGGCCGGGAAATCCGCATCATGGTGAAACCGGAAAAGGTGGACGACGATGCCGCCACCATCCTGGCCCACGATGTGGCCAAGAAGATCGAAGAGGATATGGAATATCCGGGACAGATCAAAGTGGTCATCGTCCGGGAAACCCGGGCAGTGGATTACGCGAAGTAGAAATAAAAAAGGGCTGTTGCATGGGCAACAGTCCTTTTTTATTTGTGGGTCACAGCCCTATGCTTTTCTCCATCACCCGATACAGCACCACTGCCAGCACCACGGACACCACATTGCTCACCGCCATGCTGACGGCGCAGTTTATGGCGCTTACGTAGGCGATTGGTTGGGGCAGGCCCAGGATAAACACCTTGAAACTGTAGCGGATCAGGGGCTCGGTGATCACGTTCACCATGGAACCGAAGATGGAGGCCAGGGCCGCGGCCCGGAGCCGGGCTCTGTCTTCCGTGAGCCGGTCCAGGTGGCACAGGTGCTGAGCCGCCCAGGCGGTGGACCAGCCCAGGAGGAACTTGGCCAGGAAGGTAGGCGGGGCGGAGGTGGTGTACCCGGCCAGCAGGTCCGCCAGGGCCAGGCCGATGGCCCCGGACAGGGCTCCGTATCTGGCTCCCAGTACCAGGGCGGACAGCAGGATGAAGGCGTGGCCCACATAGATCTTCCCGGTAAGCCCCATTCCCATGGGGATCTCGATCCGGAGATAGGAGAAGCAGGCGAAGGCCAGTGCGGCGAACATCCCTGCCAGTGTCAGTTTGCGTATTTGCTGTTCCTGCAATTTCATCAACTCCCTTATAGCTTTTTATTATAGCGCCGGCCCTCCTGTGAAAAAATACACGGTTTGAACGTTTTTGAAAGAAAAATGTGCTTCTTCCGGAACTTTTGTTTCTCCTTTCTCCACCCCTTGTGGTATACTGGGGATAATGACGTTGGAAGGAGGGACAGAAATGGCCAATACGCGCGAAGAAGCTTGGGAACTGCTGAAAGAATACAACCAGGAACCCTTCCATCTCCAGCATGGACTGACGGTGGAAGGCTGCCTGCGGTACTTTGCCCGGGAACTGGGCTATGGGGATGAGGAAGACTTCTGGGGCATGGTGGGCCTGCTCCATGACCTGGATTTTGAGAAATATCCGGAACAGCACTGCCGGAAGGAAGCGGAGATCCTGAAGGAAAAAGGCTGGGACGACCGGCTGATCCATGCGGTGGCCAGCCACGGATGGCCCCGGTGCAGCGATGTGGAACCCAGGGAGGAAATGGAAAAGGTTCTCTATGCGGTGGACGAACTGTCCGGGCTCATCGGGGCAGCGGCCCTTATGCGCCCCAGCAAAAGCGTCCAGGATATGGAAGTGAAGTCCCTGAAGAAAAAATTCAAGGACAAGCATTTTGCTGCCGGATGCAGCCGGGACGTGATCCAGCAGGGAGCGGATATGCTGGGCTGGGATCTGAACAAACTGTTCGAACAGAGCATCCTGGCCATGCGGTCCTGTGAGGAAACCGTGCGGGAAACCATGGAAAAAGAAGAAGGAAAGGCCTGAAGGGCCAAAAACAGGGGGAGCGGGGCCTTGAACAGGGGTCCTGCTCTTTCGTATAATAAAGGGTAAGAGAACTGCAACCAAGGAAGTGATACCATGGATCGTCATTATGCGGAACCTCATGAAGTCATGTATCATACCCAGCTGTCCCGGGAACGGCTGATGGGAGCGGATACGGCCCTGCTGCCCGGGGATCCGGGACGGGTCCGGTCCCTGGCGGAAGCCATGGGCCCTACGGTGGATCTGACCAGCCACCGGGAATACACCAGCTGTCTCACCCAGGTCCAGAACCGGCCGGTACTGGTGTGCTCCACCGGCATGGGAGGCCCTTCCACCGCCATCTGCCTGGAAGAACTGGCCCGGCTGGGGATCAGACGGGTGATCCGGGTGGGGACCACCGGCTCCATCCAGGACGGCCTGGAACTGGGAGATGTGGTGATCATCAAGGCAGCGGTCCGGCTGGAGGGCACCAGCTCCCACTATGCCCCCCTGGAATTCCCGGCGGTGGCGGATTTTGAACTGACCCAGCTGCTGGCCTATGCGGCCCTGGTGGAAAACGTGCCCCATCAGGTGGGCATCTGCTGCAGCTCGGATACCTTCTGGCCCGGCCAGGAACGGTACGACAGCTTCACCGGCTATGTACTCCGCCGGTTCCAGGGGAGCATGAAGGAATGGCAGCAGCTGGGGGTCACCAACTACGAAATGGAAACCGCTCCGGTGTTCGTCACCTCCCAGGCCCTGGGCCTGAAGGCGGCCAGCCTGTGCGGGGTGGTGGCCAAACGGACGGAAAGCGAAAGCATTGCCTCGCCGGAAATCTACCGGCTGGCGGAGAACCGGTTCCAGACCATTGTCCGCCGGGCATTGAACGAGTTGTTGGGAAGGGAGGAAAAGAAATGAAACGGTGCATCATCCTGATGATGGATTCCTTTGGCATCGGGGGCGCCCCTGATGCGGCAAAATTCGGAGACGCCGGAGCGGATACCCTGGGCCACATTGCCCGCTGGTTTGCCCGGCAGAAGGAGCAGGCCCCGGGAGCGTCCTTCCTGGCCCTGCCCAACCTGGCCCGGTATGGGCTGGAACTGGCCCACAAAAGGAGTACTGGAGAGGACCTGGCCCATTCCATCGGCAGTCCGGAACCCCTGGCCGGGGCCTATACCTATGCCAAAGAGATCAGCAGCGGCAAGGATACCCTCAGCGGCCACTGGGAACTGACAGGAGTGCCGGTGATGTTCAACTGGGGCTATTTTCCCGACAAGCCCCACTGCTTCCCGAAGGACATCATTGACGGGCTGATCCGGGAAGGCCATCTCCCCGGTGTGCTGGGGGAAAAGCACGCTTCCGGCACGGTGATCATCCAGGAACTGGGAGAAGAGCACATGCGTACCGGCAAGCCCATTGTCTACACTTCCGCTGATTCGGTGCTCCAGATTGCCGCTCATGAACGGACCTTCGGACTGGAGAATCTGTACAAACTCTGTGAGATTGCCTACAGACTTGTCCAGCCCTACTACATCGCCCGGGTCATCGCCCGTCCCTTTGTAGGGGAAAAGGCCGGGGAATTCACCCGTACCGGGAACCGCCACGACTATGCAGTACCGGCGCCGGAAAAGACCCTGCTGGATGAAGTGTACGAAAAAGCCGGTGGGGTCTATGCGGTGGGGAAAATCGCAGATATTTTCGCCCACAGGGGGATAACCCGGGCCTGGCATGCCACCGGCCTGGACGCCCTGTTCGACGCCACCCTGGAGGCCCTGGATGCTGCCGGAGACCGGAGCCTGGTGTTCACCAACTTCGTGGATTTCGATTCCACCTACGGCCACCGGCGGGACGCCAAAGGCTACGGGGAAGGGCTTATGACCGTGGACCGGCGTCTGCCGGAACTGGCGGCCCGGCTCCAGCCCGGAGACCTGGTGCTGGTCACTGCGGACCACGGGTGCGACCCCACCTGGAAAGGGACGGACCACACCCGGGAACACGTGCCCATGCTGTTCTTCGGGCCGGAAGTGAAGCCCGGGCCCCTGGAACCCATGGATACCTACAGTGATGCAGGGCAGATCCTGGCCCATCATCTGGGACTGGAACTGGCCCGGGGGAAAGCCCAGGAGGTGCTGAAATGAAAAGAGTCCAAAAGCTGCTGCTGACCCTTTGTTTCGTCCTGACGGGACTGTTCCTGATGGTGCCGGCAGAGGCGGCAGAACAGGCGGCCGCCCCTGACCTGCTGGATCGGAAGACCATTGCCTTTGTGGTCTATGACCATACGGGAGAAGCCACAACCTCCATGAAGGAAGTGTGGAAGCGCCAGGTTCGCCAGGCCTATCCCCGGGCGAAGTTCGTCTTCCTCCCTGATGCCCAGGCGGCGGAAGAGGCCAATGAGGTGCTGCTCCAGTTCGGAGGAGACGGGTACCCTATTGAAAAGGAAGTCCTGGATAAGATTGCCGACAAAACGGGAGCCACCGTGGTGTCCCTCCTGGTGGTCCGGGCCATGGACGAATTCTACATCCAGCCCATGTTCCTGGGAGGCTGGGACGATGACGGACCGGATACCCTGCTCCGGGTGGTGTCCGGGGCGGATATGTACATTTATCGGAAGGATACGGGGAAGTACATGAAGAAAAAGCTCCGGAAGGTGGAAACTACGGATATCGCCCTGGCGGTCCATCCGGAAAAAGAAATCCAGTACGCCCTCAGCAACCTGGCCATGACCATGGAGGGGAAAGATTTGATTTGAAGGAGGTGAATGATGATCAGTCCTGAAGTTTGGAAAGGGATCCTGATCCCTTTTGCCGGAACCAGTCTGGGGGCCGGCTGCGTGTATTTTATGAAGGAACAGCTCCACCGGAATGTCCAGCGGGGGCTCACCGGCTTTGCCGCCGGTGTCATGGTGGCAGCATCCATCTGGAGCCTTTTGATCCCGGCCCTGGAGGAAAGTGCCGGGCTGGGGAATTTCGCCTTTGTACCGGCGGTGGTGGGCTTCTGGGCGGGAATCCTGTTCCTGCTGCTGCTGGATGTGGTGATCCCCCATCTCCACATGAACACCGATGAACCGGAAGGGCCCCGGAGCCATCTGGCCCGGACCACCATGATGCTGCTGGCGGTGACCCTCCACAACATCCCGGAAGGGATGGCGGTGGGGATGATCTACGCAGGGTTCCTCACTGATCCCGGATCCATTTCCCTGGGCAGCGCCATTGCCCTGTCCCTGGGGATCGCCATCCAGAATTTCCCGGAAGGGGCCATCATTTCTCTGCCTCTCAAGGCGGCAGGGATGAACCGGCACCGGGCGTTTTTGGGCGGGGTACTGTCCGGCATCGTGGAGCCCATTGCGGCGGTGGGGACCATCCTGGCCTCCGGGGTCATCGGCCACCTGCTGCCCTATTTCCTCAGTTTCGCCGCCGGGGCCATGCTCTATGTGGTGGTGGAGGAAATGATTCCGGAAATGTCCGAAGGAGAACATTCCAATATTGGAGTCCTCACCTTCGCCCTGGGGTTCACAGTGATGATGACCCTGGATGTGGCACTGGGGTAGAGAAAATCATAAAATTTTCTATGCGTTGTTTAAACAACGGATTCTTTTCCTGCTCCGGACTATAATAAAGCCATCGAGTGAGAAAACAATCTGTTGAAGTTTTTATAAGAAAAGGGGAGTATACCTATGGAAAACAAGATGTTCTGTTATCAGTGTCAGGAAACTGCCGGCTGCAAAGGCTGCACCGTTGTCGGGGTCTGCGGCAAGAAGCCGGAAGTGGCTGCCATGCAGGATCTGCTGATCTACGCCACCAAGGGTCTGTCCGCTGTGACTACCGCCCTGCGTGCCGCCGGCAAATCCGTCAGCCGGAACGTGAACCATCTGGTGACCGTGAACCTGTTCACCACCATCACCAACGCCAACTTCGACCGGGAATCCATTATTGCCCGGATCAAAGAAACCCTGGCTGTGAAAGCTGATCTGCTGACCCAGCTGGATGACACTTCCAGCCTGCCTGCTGCAGCTCTGTGGAACGGGGACGAAAGCGAATTCGACGCCAAAGCCAAAACCGTAGGCGTCCTGGCCACCGAAAACGAAGACATCCGGTCCCTGCGGGAACTGATCACCTATGGCCTGAAAGGCCTGTCTGCCTACAGCAAGCATGCCAACGTGCTGGCTCAGGACGACGAAGAAGTGGATGCTTTCATCCAGCGGGCCCTGGCTGCCACTCTGGACGACAGCAAGAGCGTGGATGACCTGGTGGCTCTGACTCTGGAAACCGGGAAATACGGCGTACAGGGCATGGCTCTCCTGGACAAAGCCAACACCACCGCTTACGGCAACCCTGAAATCACCACTGTGGACATCGGCGTCCGGAAGAACCCGGGCATCCTGATCTCCGGCCATGACCTGAAAGACCTGGAAATGCTTCTGGATCAGACCGAAGGCACCGGCGTGGATGTATACACCCATTCTGAAATGCTCCCTGCCCACTACTATCCGTTCTTCAAGAAATACAAGAACTTCGCCGGCAACTACGGCAACGCCTGGTGGAAACAGAAGGAAGAATTCGAAAGCTTCAACGGGCCCATCCTGATGACCACCAACTGCATCGTTCCTCCCAAAGACAGCTACAAGGGCCGTCTGTGGACCACCGGTGCCACCGGCTTCCCCGGCTGCCGTCACATTGACGCTGACGAAAACGGCCACAAGGATTTCAGCGAACTGATCGCCCAGGCCAAGACCTGCCCGGCTCCCACTGAAATCGAAACCGGCAGCATCGTAGGCGGCTTCGCCCATGAACAGGTCTTTGCCCTGGCTGATAAAGTGGTGGATGCTGTGAAATCCGGCGCCATCAAGAAGTTCGTGGTCATGGCTGGCTGCGACGGCCGGATGAAGAGCCGTGAATACTATACGGAATTTGCCAAGGCTCTGCCGAAAGATACGGTGATCCTCACCGCCGGCTGCGCCAAATACAAATACAACAAACTGAATCTGGGTGACATCGGCGGGATTCCCCGGGTGCTGGATGCCGGTCAGTGCAACGACTCCTACTCCCTGGCTCTGATCGCCCTGAAACTGAAGGAAGTCTTCGGCCTGAAAGATGTCAACGAACTGCCCCTGATCTTCAACATTGCCTGGTACGAACAGAAAGCCGTCATCGTCCTGCTGGCCCTGCTGTACCTGGGTGTGAAGAACATCCATCTGGGACCCACCCTGCCTGCATTCCTGTCCCCCAACGTGGCCAATGTGCTGGTGAAGAACTTCGGCATTGCCGGGATCACCAACGTGGAAGACGACATGAAACTGTTCTTCGGAGCCTGATCAGCCATGATCAAACTGTACGATCCGGATACCTGCCCCTGCAGCCATACCCACTGCCCCCGGTACAAGGACTGTGAGCCCTGCATCGAATTCCACCACAATTCGGAGGAATATCCCCTGACCGCCTGTGAGCAGGTGGCTGAGAGGGAAAAACGGCAGGCCCGCTGACAAGAAAGAAGGCTTTTCCATGGGAAAGCTGCAAGTAAAACGGATTTACGAAGCCCCCGCTGAAACGGACGGCAGCCGGTTCCTGGTGGACCGGCTGTGGCCCCGGGGCATTAAAAAGGAAAACGCAGCCCTTACCGGCTGGGACAAGGAGATTGCTCCCACCAACGGACTGCGCCGGTCCTTCGGCCACGATCCGGAAAAGTTCCCGGAATTCGCCGCCGGCTACCAACAGGAGCTGGAAGCCAATCCGGAAGCGGGACCCTTTGTGGAAAAAATAAAAAAAGCCCTGGCCCAGGGCAACGTAACCTTGCTGTACGGAGCCAAAGACCAGGAGTATAACAATGCGGTTGTGTTGAAAAAGTGGATAGAGAAAAAAGAGACTGGTGCCTGAGCATCAGTCTCTTTTTCTCTGTCAGCGGTCAATGGTCTCCTCGATCCACTTCCCGATCACCCGGGCCAGTTCCAGCCGGGCGGTGTCCAGGGCGTGGTTGCTGGGGAGGATCACTTTTTTGTGATGGCCGGTACCCGGAAGGGCTTCCAGCTCTTTCCACAGGGGCTCCACCATCCATTCTGGAGGGGCCACTGTATCCCGGCTGCCTCCGATCAGCAGCAGGTTCCGGTCCTGGAACCGGTGGGCGTTCTGGACGAAGCTCCATTGCCGGGCGTGCTGGACGCTGTCCTGCCACAAATCCTCAAACCGCCCCACATGGAGCACGGCGGCCGCCTGGGCAAACAGCTCCTTCAGCTGGCTGTGAGGCACGTGTTCCAGCCCCGCCTGGTGGTCGTAGGGACAGAAGGCCACGGTGCCCCGGAGAAAGGGCAGGACCCGGGAAGCGTTCAGCACCGTGTTCCCCCCATTGGAATGGCCTACCAGGAAGATGTTGGCCGGATCGATGGCGTAGGCTTTGGCCACCTCTTCCCGGGCCCACCGGGCCAGGGCCACTGCGTCTTCGATGCAGTGGGAGAAGGAATAGGTACCTTCGCTGCCCCAGGCTCCCCGGTGGTAGGGGCGGATCACCACACAGCCCATCCGGCGCAGGCACTGGGCCAGGTCGTCATTGTTGTTGGTGCCCGGGATACCGTGGCACAGGACCACCGCCGGGTGGGGTGCCTCATAGATCCCCGAGGGCAGGTAGATTTCCCCCAGCACCCGGTCCCCGTCAATGGGCAGGTCCAGTTCCAGGGAATCCGGCAGGGGAGCATCCTGGTAATCGGGCTCTTCCAGCACATAACGGGCATCAATTTTCATAAGTCAAAGCTTCCTTTCCAGCAGCGTCTCCGTTGAGATTCTTTTTGTACCAGTCTTTTCCGTGGAAGATCCGGGTAATCAGCATGGATACCACCGTATCCCCGCAGGAGTTCAGCAGGGTGCACCCGGGGTCGAACAGTTCAATGACCATCAGCAGGATGGGGAAGGCGCTTTCCGGCAGGTGGAATACGGAAACGATCATGGTTTCACCGGCAGCTCCGCCTCCCGGTACGGAAGAAGTGGCCACGGAAGCGGCAACCCCCAGGAACAGGGCCAGGATGAAGTCAAAGCCCGCCAGAGGATGGCCGAACAGAGTGGTGGCCAGTACTTCCGAATAGACCACGGCGATGCAGGCACCGTCCATATGGCAGGTGGCTCCCATGGAGACCACCACGGAAGAAATGTCCCGGGGTACCCCCAGTTTGTCACAGGCTTCCATCTGGAGCGGGATGGTGGCGGCGGAAGAACGGGTGCCCAGAGCCGTCAGGGCCGGAGCCAGGATCACCCGGAAATAGTTCTTCACGCCCCAGGTGCCGGCGGCCAGCCAGGCATAGAATCCCAAGAATACGAAGAAGTATACAAAGACCACGGTGTAGAACACCAGCATGGCACTGCCGTAGGTCTTCAGCAGGTCGATGCCGTAGGTGCCGGTGAGATCCGCAAAATAGGCGCCCAGGCCGATGGGAGCCGCCTTCATGAGAATGGCCACCATTTTATAGCACACCAGGCTCATGGCGTTCATCCAGTCCACCACCGGTTTGGCAGGTTCCCCGATCAGGGAAACGCAGATGCCGAAGAAAATGGTCAGGATGATGAGGGGCAGCACATGGAACCGGGAAATAAGGAGCGGCAGATCTCCCACCGTAAGGGTGTTGACGATCTGGTCCGCAATGGTCACCGGTTTGGCCGCTGCCTGGGTTGCTGCCGCCGCAGGAGCTGTAAAGGAGGTGGGCACTCCGGTGAAATGGGTCACCAGCAGGATCAGGCCACCGGAAATGGTGGCCGTGAGAACGAAAATGATCAGGGTATAGCCGATCATTTTCCCCACCTTACCAGTATCTTTGGTAGCGGCAATGGAGCCGGCAATGGAGAAAAAAATCAGCGGTACGATGAGACAGAACAGCAGGTTCAGGAAAATCTGTCCAATGGGCTTCAGGAAGGAAGCCTTGTCTCCCAGTACCAGGCCCAGGATGGCCCCCAGGATGCAGAAGGTGATCAGGATAATGGGATCCCGATAGTTGGCCAGGGCGGAACGGCCCGACCGGTTTGCGGTTGTCATAAAAAGTCCCCCTAACTGAGTATGAATGAAGATATGAACAAATTATAGAACTTTCATTGTCAAAACACAAGAAAAAGTCAGCTTTTTTGCAAGATGTCTATTGTGGATGCATGGGATTCTGGAAACTATCAGTTGCGTTAACCTGAAACAATCAGGGGTTGAACAATCAGTCCAAATCCGCTACACTAAAACCATTATGGAAGAATACACTGAAGGATACATCAGAGCCCTGGGCCAGTTCCAGGGCAGCCGCTATGACCACAGCTTCATTGCCCGGATCCATTATGCCAGGGTCCGGAAAGCCGGGCCGGACTGCCGGTTCCGGTGCGTGTGCCTGAAGGACCGGAAACGGAGCCAGCTGCTCCAGGCGGAAGCCTGGGAGGGAGAAATCCAGGTGGGGACCCTCCAGGTAGAACTGCTTTTTGCCGGCTCAAAGGTAAACCTTACAGAAAAAATAGGTTTACTGAAACGGGACCCCGGACCTCCGGAAGGGTACGGGCCCTGGCGGGCCTTTTCCCCGGAAGAAGTGAGGGAGTTTTCCCGGCGCACCGGGGATACCAATCCCATCCATCTGGATGGCCGGCCGGTGGTCCAGGGACTGCTCCTGTGGCAGAGCCTGTTCCGGCACCTGGGAGAACCGGAAACCATCCATATGTTGTTCAAAGCCCCCGTCCACGGGGGAGAAATGATTTACTGCAGGGAGGAACCTATCAATGAGCGAAATGAGAAAGAATTTGCATCCGTCTGTGGCCGCAACCGGCAGCCGGGAACAGATCCGGTTCATGACCGGCAGCGCCGTCTGTGTCGCGCTGTTGGCGGTCTCGGCGTACATTTCTTTTCCGCTGCCTTTTACCCCGGCCATGGTAACAGCACTGACCATTATGGTGAACCTGGTGGCCTTCATCATGAAGCCGAAACAGGCAGCGATCATCCTGGGAATCTATCTGCTGCTGGGAGCCGTGGGGGTTCCGGTGTTCGTGGGAGGTACCTCCGGAATGATGAAGCTGGTCGGGCCCACCGGGGGCTTCAACCTGGGCTTTCTGGCGGCGGCTGTGGCCATGAGTGCCGTCCGGGGGAACACCCGGTCCTTTAAGAAGCTGGTGGCCGTCGGCATCTGTGTGGGCATGCCCATCATTTATGTGGGGGGCTGCCTGAGCATGTACCTGGTGGCTAAAGTGGGGGTTTGGAAGACCCTGGTGATGGCTGTGTTCCCCTTCCTGATCGGGGATACCCTGAAAGTGGTCCTGGCTGCCTTCCTGGCCAACCGGCTCCAGCGCTATGGATTCTGAGAGAACGGTCCAGGACGTGTTCCTGGTGGGAGGCCTTCGGAGCCATCTGGGCCTCCAAAATGGAATCTTTAAAAATGTACCGCCGGAGAAACTTGGCGCTGCTCTTCTCCGGCAGCTTTGTATCCGCTGCCCGGCAGCCCGGGAGGCCCAGCTGATTTTAGGCGGCAATGCTGTAGGCAGCGGGGGGAACCTGACCCGGCTTATGGCCCTCACTGCCGGATTCCCTGTGGAAACGCCGGCCCTTACCCTGGACATGCAGTGCGCTTCCGCTCTGGGGGCCCTGTCCCTGGCCTGGGGGAAGATTGCCAGCGGCCAGCTGGATGTGGTCCTGTGCGGGGGGGTGGAATCTTCCTCCATGCAGCCCCGGCGGGTGTACCAGCCCTGGGACAGCCGGTACACCCCGGAAGGCTACATGACCGCCCAGTTCTCTCCGGATACCCATAGCCCCCGGGCCATGCTGGAAGGAGCGGAACGGACGGCCCAGGTGTATGGGGTGCCCCGGGAGGAACTGGACAGCTGGGCCGTGCGCAGCCACCGGAAGGCGGCCCAGGCGGCGGAAGAAGGCCGGCTGGGACCCTGGGTGGTGTCCCTGTTCGGCAGTACAAGAGATGAAAGCATCCGGCCCCGGATGAACGGGAAACTGGCCCGGCGGATGCCCACCCTGTTCACCCGGGAGGAAACGGCGGCCCTGCTGACCCCGGAAGAACGGAACCTGGCGGGAGACTGTACCCCCACCCTGACGGCGGCCAATGCCTGCCTGACCCAGGACGGGGCAGCCTTCCTGGTGCTGGCTTCCGGTCGGCAGCTGGCTGCCTGGCGCCGGGCCGGGAAACCGGTGCGGCCTCTGGCCCGGATCCTCCATGGTACGGAAGCGGGCGTGGATCCCCGGTTCAGCCCTCTGGGCGCCCTGACCGTGGGAGAAAAGATCTTGGAAGAAACCGGGCTCCCGGTGGAAGCCATCGACGATTTTGAATACAATGAAGCCTTCGGGGTGATCTCCGCCCTGTTTGCCCGGCAGTATCCCACCTGTACCGATCGGTACCTGCCTCTGGGGGGTGCCCTGGCCTATGGCCATCCTTATGGATGCAGCGGTGCTGTGCTGGTGCTCCATGCCCTGGCGGCTCTGGAGGGGCAGGAGGGAAAAAAGGCCCTGTGCGCCATTGCCGGAGCCGGAGGCACAGGAGCCGGGGTACTCCTGGAAACTTTGTAGCAGAAAGAAGAATCAGCCATGGATTATGGAACGATACTGGAACAATGGGCCCGGGTCCAGCCGGAAAAGGCCTGCCTGGTGGAAGAGAAACAGGTCTTTTCCTATGGGGAAATGGCCCGGAAGGCCCGGGTGTACAGGGACAGCCTGAAGCAGCTGGGGATTCCCCGGCAAACTGTTCTGATCATCCGGCCCAGACCGGCGGCTCAGCTGGAAGCCTTTTTGGGCGCGGAACTGGCAGGCTGGGTGCCGGTGTTGGGCCATCCGGACCTGTCAAAAGAGGCGGCGGACGAACTGGCTCGGGTCCGGCAGATCGGGTGGATCGACGACGGAATCCTGCGGCCCGGGTGCCCGGAGGCTCCAGTGCCGGCCAGGGAACTGTGCATGGGGGTCCTGAGCAGCGGCTCCACCGGGCTGCCCAAGCTGATGTTCCGGACCTATGGCAGCTGGGGGGATTTCTTTCCGGAACAGGACCGGAAATTCCAGGTGGACCGGGACACGGTGGGTTTCTGTGAAGGGAGCATGAGCTTTACCGGGAACCTGAATGTGTGGGCCCAGCTGCTCCACGCCGGGGCCACCCTGGTGCTGGCCACCAGCCTCCGGAGCACCCGGTGGAAGGCCCTGCTGGACCGGTACCCAGTGACCCTGCTGTACCTGGTGCCGGTGAAGCTGAAGCTGCTGCTCCAGGTGCTGGAGCGGTCCTATCCGGCCATGAAGACGGTGCTGGCAGGGTCCCAGCTGCTGGATGGGGAAACAGCCCGGACCCTGAAAGCGCATTTTCCTTCCAGCCAGGTCCTGCTGTATTACGGGGCCAGCGAACTGGACTACATCACCTGGCTCACCTATGAGGAGCTGCTGGCCCATCCCCAGAGCGTGGGAAAGCCCTGCCCCGGGGTGAAGGTGGAGCTCCGGGAGGGGATGATCTGGATCGATACGCCTTACCATGTGGCTGGTCTGTCCCGGCCCTGTACCCTGAAGGATATGGGATATTTCGATAAGGACGGATATTTGATCTTCCTGGGCCGCCGGGGTCAGGTAATCAACAAGGGAGGCCTTACCATCAGCTGCAGCCGGGTGGAACAGGCCCTGCTGCAGGTGCCCGGGGTACGGGATGCCTGTGTGGTGCCCGTCCGGGACGAAAAGCGGGGAGAAGACCTGGGCGCTGGTGTGGTGCTGGAACCGGGGATCACCCTGCCCCAGGTACGAAAAGCCCTCCGGAAAACCCTGCTCCCGGGAGAAATCCCCGGCCGGTGGGAACAGCTGGACCAGCTGCCCCTTACGGGAGTGGGGAAGGTGGATTACAAGAAGGTGAAGGAGAGTCTGGCGTTCTCATACCCTCATTCGTGACAAAAGGGTGCCATCGTTTACGGTGGCACCCTTTTGCGGTATACTATATTATGTAGAAGTATATACAGGAAAGTAGGGATTCCCATGAAAAATTCCAAGATTTTAACATTGGCCATCCTGGCCTCTTTGTTGTCCACCCCTTGCGCCTGGGCGGCCCATAAGACCACGGCGGCTGCTGCCGCCACTTCTGCCCAGACGGAAACGGCGAAACCGGCCAAGGCCGAAAAAGCCGCTGCCAAGGCGGAAAAAACGACTGAAAAGACTGCCCCGGCGGAAACGGCAGCTGCAGAAACCACGGCGGCAGAACCCCTGCCGGCGGACAATTACAGTGCTGCCAAGGTGGTCAGCGGCGAAAAGACCGCTCTGGCTGACAGCTATGCGGCTCTGGTGGCGGACGAAAGTGCCCTTCTGGTGAAGAACGGGGCGGACGTGACACTGTCCCATGGGGCCATTACCAAAAGCGGCGCCACCACTGACGTGCTGGGCAGCAAGTTCCACGGCCAGAATGCAGCCGTGCTGGCTGCAGACGGAGCCCTTGCCATGGACGGGTGCACCATCCGGACGGAAGCGGACGGGGCCAACGCCGTGTTCGCCACTGGGTCCAAAGGCAGCGTGAAGCTCCACGATTCCAACATCCGCACCACCGGGGCTTCTTCCCGGGGCCTGGATGCCACCGAAGGGGGTACCATTACGGCGGACAACATCAACATCGGTACCACCGGTATCCGGTCTGCGGCCCTGGCAACGGAACCTTCCGGAGCCAGCGTGACAGTGAGCAAGAGCACCATCAACACTTCCGGAGAAGGCTCTCCCCTGGTGTATTCCAAGGGAACCATCAAGGTCAGCGAAGTAAAGGGCACCGCCGGAGCCAGTGAAATCGCCGTGGTGGAAGGGAACAACTCCATCCATCTGGAATATGTGGATCTGTCCGGCAACGGCAGCCACGGGGTGATGCTGTATCAGAACAAGACCCGGGACAACGGCACTGACGGCAAGGCCCTGGGCCGGTTCGCCGCCAAAGGGTCCGCTCTCCGGAGCCTGAAGGAAGGCCCCCTGTTCTACGTGACCAATACCGCAGCCCGGATCTATTCGGAAATGACCACCATGCAGTATCTGGGGGGCACCCTGATCCGGGTGGAAGCCAACCAGTTCGGGGACGCCGGGACCAACGGCGGTGACCTGACCTTCATGGCCAACAACCAGGGGCTTTACGGCAATGTGTCCGTGGACGCCAGCAGCACCATCCTGATGGACCTCCAGAACGGCAGCCACTGGTCCGGAGCCATTAATACGGATAACACCGGCAAGAAGGTGGACGTGAACCTGGACGCCTCCTCCAGCTGGTCCCTGACCGCTGACAGCCATGTGGACGGGTTCACCGACGGAACTACGGCCCTGACCAACCTGAAGGGCAACGGCCACACCCTGTACTACAACAGCAGCAGTGCCGCCAACGCCTGGCTGGGCGGCAAGACCTACGAACTCCAGGGCGGCGGGTATCTGAAGCCGGAGAAATAAGAGTGAAGAGTAAAGAGTGAAGAGGGTCTGATCATGAAACAAGCGAAAAAAATCACGGCGTCTCTGCTGGCGGCTCTGGCTTTGACGGCTCCCTGCTTTGCCGCGGGGGCTGCGGCCCAGCCGGCCGGTGATAAAACGGCCCAGACGGTTCCTCTGACCAAAGAAGACCGGGAACGGGCGGAACTGCGGACCAAGACCTACAAGGCCCTGCTGGATCTGTACAAACGGAAACCCCAGTCCCGGAAGGCCATCCAGAACGCTTTTGGCTATGCAGTGTTCGTGGACACCAGCTACAGCGTAGGACTTTTAGGTGGGGGCCACGGCCGGGGAAGGGCCATCAACCAGCACAGCGGCCGGGAAGTGTTCATGAAAATGGGCGAGATGAAAGTGGGTCTGGGCCTGGGGGTCCGGCAGTCCAACATCATCTTTGTGTTCGGCAATGAAGACGCCTTCAATTCTTTCATTACCAAAGGATGGACTTTTGGTGGTGAAGCGGTGGCTGCTGCCGGAGACGGGGTCAACGGGGACGCCCTGGAAGGCTCCTTCCAGGTGGCACCGGGCATGTGGATGTACCAGGTGACCACCAAGGGACTGGCCGCTGATCTCACTGTAAAGGGCACCCGGTTCTATGTGGACAAGGACCTGAATGTGAACACGGTGGTGAAATGACGGAACCGCAATCCCTGGAACAGGGCCTCCTGACCCTCCGGCCGGTGGCCTGGTACCGGGGCCTGCTGCCGGAAAAATTCGGCCTGCCCCGGCAGAGCGGCCTGGTGCCGGATCTGACAGGACGGGTGGAAATGGCGGAAGGGTTCCGGGAACGGGAAGCCCTCCGGGGCCTGGAAGGGTTCTCCCACCTGTGGCTGATCTGGGGCTTTTCTAAGAACCACACCTGGTCGCCTACCGTGCGGCCGCCCCGGCTGGGAGGCAATACCCGTCTGGGGGTCTTCGCCACCCGGTCCCCCTTCCGTCCCAATCCCCTGGGCCTGTCCCTGGTGGAACTGGACAAAATCATCTGGGAGGGCCCCCATGGCCCGGAACTGTGGGTGAAGGGGGCGGACCTGATGGACGGTACTCCCATTTATGACATCAAGCCCTACGTGCCCTACGCCGATGCCCGTCCCGACGCACGGAGCGGCTTCGCCCAGGGGGCGGACAGCACCCTGGAGGTCCGGTGTTCTCCGGACCTTCTGGCCAAACTGCCGGAAGACCAGCGGGGAGCCCTTTTGGGAATCCTGTCCCAGGATCCCCGGCCCCATTACCAGAAAGATCCGGACCGGATCTACGGTATGGCCTTCGGAGCATGGAATGTAAAGTTCCGCATTGCAGAAGAAAATGTAACTGTAATTTCCATTGAAAAGATTCAATAATCATCAAAATAAGAAAAAAAGAGCTGTTACCTGTATTTTACAGAAAACAGCTCTTTTTTTAGGTTCTATAATAAATGTTGGGGTCTTGTGGACACTCCTGTTCACAAGACCCCTT
>ERZ791883.367-NODE-367-length-59381-cov-7.933756_pt1 | contig 59381 bp, 51 predicted proteins | sample MGYA00510160_ERZ791883 | MGnify/ENA primary metagenome ERZ791883 (study PRJEB30046, sample SAMN00792072) | human gut metagenome | study: EMG produced TPA metagenomics assembly of the A metagenome-wide association study of gut microbiota in type 2... | reverse complement strand
CTGCAGCAGCCAGCGCGTCAGCAGCAAAGACAAGCGAAACTAATGCGGCCAATAGTGCTAAGGGAGCAGAAAGCAGTGCGACAGCTGCAGCAGCCAGCGCGTCAGCAGCAAAGACAAGCGAAACTAATGCGGCCAATAGCGCTAAGGGAGCAGAAAGCAGTGCGACAGCTGCAGCAGCCAGCGCGTCAGCAGCAAAGACAAGCGAAACTAATGCGGCCAATAGCGCTAAGGGAGCAGAAAGCAGTGCGACAGCTGCAGCAGCCAGCGCGTCAGCAGCAAAGACAAGCGAAACTAATGCGGCCAATAGTGCTAAGGAAGCAGAAAGCAGTGCGAATAAGGCCAAAGATATTGCTGATAACTTAGAAGGATTAGATGGTATTGCTGGTATAGCAACAACAGAAGAAGCGGTTGCTGGTGAATCAGATGATAAAATAATGACACCTTCCAAAGTAAAAAAGGCAATAGAAGCGCAAGTTCCCATTAAAGAAATAGTTAATTCGATATATCCTGTGGGGCAAATAGTAGAATATGCGTCTGATATTAATCCTAACGATCTTTATTCATGGCAAACTTGGAAACAAATAAAAGATGTATTTACTTTAGCTGCAGGAGATAAATATACGATTGGTAATACTGGCGGTGCTGCTACAGTGACACTAACTATTGATCAAATACCAGCACATGGGCATACTGCAACTGCAAGCAATGATGGTGAACATATCCATTCCGGTGTAGCTAAACGTAATATTAATTGGCAGGCTAAAAGCGATTGGACTAGTGATAGCGGTAATTTAGTCGCAAGTGAGGGAAATACAGATAACGCTGGGGGACATTCGCATAAGATAGAAATCCAGAATACAGGCGGCGATGCAGCTCATAACAATATGCCGCCATATTTAGTAACCATAAAATGGAAAAGAACTTCATAAAGGGGTAAAAATATGCAAGATTTAATTATTTATAACGAAAGTCAAGTTCTTGTGCAATCTAGTGGTAAAACATACCAAGAAACAAGAAAAAATTTTATTGCTGACTACGGTAAAACAGTAATTTATCAAAGTATTAATTATAATCGTACAACACAATCTTGCTGGTTAAACGGAGAAACATTCCGATCATACCCGAACGCGCTTTGCGAGGATATTTTAAATAGTATTGGTACATTGCTGGAAAAGAAAGCTGAGCGTGAATATATCGTACCTACACTTGCAGAGCTAAAAGAGGAAAAGATAGCAGAAGTTGACGCATGGACGGCGGATAAAATCACCGGCGGTTTTATATCTGAATGCACTGGTGAGATAGTAAGATATGATAGCGATAAGGACACGCAGCTTACGATGCAGGGGATTGCGCTGAACGTAAGCACCGAGCGTTTTAAAAATGAATATCCTGACGGCTGTCCGGTACGGGGGTATAAAGAAGGTGAAACTATTAAAACAATACAGTATCTTAACGCTTCGCAGGTATATACATGGTGTGCTGACTTATCGTCCCACGTGGGCGCTTGTAAACAACAAGGTTGGAGTAAGCAGGCAGAGGTAGCCGCAGCATTAAGCAAAGAGGAATTGGACGCTATTATATTAGATTAGGCGGTGCAAAGATGGTTGAAATGGCAATGGCTTCAATAACAGTCTTTAGCTTTTTATTTGGTATAGTAGGTTTTGTATTTAAGATTTGGATCATAAATCCTTTGTCTACGGCGATAGAGAACCTCCAAAAGACTGTTGACGCTTTAGCTAAGACTATTAATAGGGAGCAAGAACGTACAACAGAGTTAAAGATAAAATTTGCTGAGATTGATCAGAAGGCAAAATCTGCACATAACAGGATTAACGAAGTTGGTGAACGGCTATTACTGATTGAAAACAAATGTAATAACTGTTCGTGTAAGGATAAGTGATATTTATGTTTGAGAAAATAAAAAACTTAATAGTGAGTGCCAGAAATAAAGTAGCCTCAATGTCGCCAAAAATAATGGCTGTCATTGTAGGCTATTTTATTGTAGTCGTTTTGCTGGTACTAACCTATTACGCTGCGTGGATGTATATGTGGTTGTGGTTGGATAAGATTGTTATGTCTGATCTTCTGGCACTGATACGTGAGATCACAGGCCCGGCTATGGTTGCATTTGTGACTTTCATAGCTACGAGTTTAGTAGACAAAAACGAGAATGGAGTGCCCGATCCATTTGAAAAGGAGCGTGAAAAATAATGAAAGTATTTATTAATCCTGGCCATATGCCTGGCGTTGATTCTGGTGCCGTGAATCCTAATAGTGGGTTAAAAGAATGTGACGTAGCATTGGCTGTAGGAAAACTTGTTGAGTATTATCTAAAAAATGCCGGATGCGAGGTAATGCGTCTACAGAGTGACAACCTAAACGGCGAAACTCCAGTATATCCGAATGTTTGTAAAACTGCTAACGACTGGGGTGCAGATATATTCGTTAGTTTGCACTGCAATGCGTTTGACGGCTATGCGAGAGGCGTTGAAACATTGGTGTTTAAGTTTGGCAGCGAGGCTGAACGCTTGGCTGCTTGTGTTCATAAGCAACTTGTTGATACGGAACAAAGCGTTGATCCGTATATTTTAGATCGTGGGCTGAAGGAACGCCCAAATTTGTCTGTGCTGAGAAATACCGATATGCCGGCTATTCTTATCGAAATGGGTTTTATTGATAACGATCACGATGTTGTTTTGCTGGAGGATAAACAAGATACGCTTGCAAAGGCTATTGCTCGTGGCGTAACGGATTACGCAAACTCATAAGGAGTAATAAAAATGATGAAGGGCATCTTTAAGATGCCCTTTTACTTTATGGAGGTATATTTGTGGAAAAGAAATATAAAGTTATTGTATTACTGTTATGCGTAGCTGCTTTTTTCCTCGGCTGGTATGCACGTGCATGGTTGCACATCTGCCCGGTTGCAGAGCCGGAGATAAAAAAAGAAGTAAAATATAAAACTGATACCAAAACAGAAATAGTTTATGTGCCTAAGTATATTTACCAGGACGGCAGTACAGAAAAAACAGACATTGATATAAATGTTGGCAAGCAGGAACTGGCAGTGAAAGTAAATGGCAAAGATTTTGGAATAAAAAAGGCTGATAATGAAAAGTATGTTTTTGATAAATATAAGTTACAGCTAAACCAAACAAGCCGATCAGACTTAAATATAACAGTACCTGTGATTGATAAGACTAAGCGATGGGAAATTGGCATAGGAGCTTCTAAAGATGGTGCTGTTGGCATGGTAGGCTTTCCGGTAAAAGGTAATATCGGTGGCTGGATTGCAGGACGGCAAGGCAATGTGATGGCGGGTGTTATGGTGAAGATATAGAATAAACTTGTGTAAAAAATATTTGAATATCAAAGAAATGTTGTTTTCTAATTACATCATTAATAATATATTTTATGTTAAAATATATTATATCAGCATTGTTTAAGAAGAGGTGAATAAAATTGAGTAACTGTTACTTATGTTGTTGTCAGATAACAGAGGATAATAAATCTGCCGAACATATAGTTTCAAATGCTTTAGGTGGTAATAAGAAATCTTATGATTTATTATGTAGAAAATGCAATAATGCTACAGGGGTATTGGAAGATGAACTTTGTAAACCTTTGATGTTTTTTATTTCTGCATTAAAAGTCAGACGAGAAAGAGGAAAAATACCGAATTTTTCAGCTTCAACTGGTTCAGGAAAAAAGGTATATATAAAATCTGGTTTTCAGGTTAGTAAGGCGACAGAGTTTAAAAAAATCAATGAAAGTGAATTCATATTATCTGCTCCTGATATAGAAGCTGCTAGAAAGAATCTAGTGAAATTGAAAGAACGATATCCTAATATAGATATAGAAAAAATATTAGCTGATGCTCAGGAAAAAGATGAATATTTGGATGATGTGATTCATTTTAGCTGTACATTAAATGATCAAGCTCAAAGAGCAATTGCTAAGATAATATTGAATTATGCTTTATATGAAAAAATAGAAATAAACAACATGAAAGAATATGTGGATTATATAAACGGAATAGGAAATAATAATTTTTTAGAAATGTATAATGGAAGAACACCATATTTTTTTAATGATGATATTATAAGCGTAGTATCAATTATTGGATCTCAAAAAGAAGGTAAGATTATTGGATATCTGCAATTGTTTAATATTTATAAATTTTATATTGTTTTAAATGATTGTTATCAAGGGGAAGACTTCAACAGTCCATACTTTTTCTTCACGGATGGTTGTATTGATGATATATTAACTGATATAAAAGTATTTGAAGAAGATATATGCGTTATTTGGAATACTGACAATCTAAAAAGAGATATTAATAAAGTAATTAGAAAAATTAGAGAAAGACAGATTGAAAATGAAAGAAACAGAATTATTTCTAAAGTATTTGAAAAGATGAAAATTAAATTTCCACAAGAAGAATATCCATATTTTACTAAGGAAATGATTAATTATTTCTCTAACGAGGTTGCCGTTGGATTGACAAAATTTATGATTCATTTAAGGGGCAAAAGGAACAGTACTCTTCGATGATTATTAATAAATGGTAAGTTTGGTAGGATTCGAACCTGCGACCGTAGCTAAATCAAACTAACCATTGGATTTAACATTTTTCCCCAAATATTCCCCGTATCGAATTGACATTTGTTCCCCGGGAAATAAAAAACACCGCAATTCCTTGCGGTGTCTGCGTTCTAATGGTGGCCCCGGCAGGATTCGAACCTGCGACCTTTTGATTCGTAGTCAAACGCTCTATCCAACTGAGCTACGGAGTCATTGATGTTACCTAAATCTTTAGGCAACGATGATATTATATCTGATTGCAGTGTTGTTGTCAACAACTTTTACGAAAATTACGTACACCATTTTTGCAGCATGGCCTGAAATTGTTCTAAATTGACCGGCTTGCTGAGATGTTCGTTCATTCCTGCCCGCAGTGTGGCTGCAATATCTTCAGGAAAGGCGTTTGCCGTCATCGCAATGATAGGGACAGTCTGGGCGTCTTGGCAGGGCAGCGCCCGGATCGCTTTAGCGGCCTCCAGGCCGTTCATGACAGGCATTTGGATATCCATCAAGATCATGTTATAGGTGCATGGTGGTGCGGCTTTAAATTTATCCAGTGCTTCCAGACCGTTTTTTGCAGTAGTGATCTCCAAACCGGCATACTTTAATAATTCTACGGCTATTTCCAGATTGAGTTCATTATCCTCTGCCAGCAAAACCCGTTTTCCCTGGAAAGCCAGCTCCTGCAGTTTATCAATGCTGGCTGTCTGCATCAGAGATTTGCTGCGGCCTGCCTCCTGCTCGCGTGGCTGTAAATAAACGATGGCTTTAAAAGCAGAACCTTCGCCTAAAACACTTTGGACTTCGATAGTACCGTTCATCATGCGGGCGATGTTGAGAGCAATCGTCATACCCAGACCAGTTCCTTCTATTTCGCTGGTGCGCGAGTCGGAAGCGCGGGCAAATGGCTCAAAAATTTTTGCTGTAAATTCCGGCGTCATACCGATACCGTTATCTGTAATGATAAATTCATAACCGATGGTATCGTGAAGCCGGACGTGGGTTTCACGCACTTCCAAAGAGATATGGCCATGGAAAGGCGTGTATTTGATAGCATTGGCTAAAATATTGAGCAGCAGTTGTTTCAAGCGCAGCTTGTCACCCAGAACGTTGACACAAAGCGCAGGCGCTATATTCATAGTAAAAGTATGCTTTTTGTTTAAAAGCTGCGGATTGACCAGATCAAGCAGCTCCTCCAGCATCTCTTTGAGAGAAAAATCTTCATTTAGAAGATTGAGCTTGCCGCTTTCAATTTTGGACATATCAAGCACTTCATTGATCAAGGTCAAAAGATGATTGCTGGCAGTAGTTATTTTGGCAAGGCAATCCTGGAGCCGTGCTTTGTCTTCCAGATTTTTGCCGGCAATGGCAGTCATCCCTATAATGGCGTTCATAGGGGTACGTATATCATGGCTCATGCGCGAAAGGAATTCATTTTTAGCCATATTGGAAGCCTGGGCAGCATTAAAGGCTTCCTGCAAAGCCTGTTGTTCCCGCAGCTCTTTCAATTTATCCTCATGGATATCGCGCAGAGTAAGAATGATCTGGTGGTAACCGTCGCTTTGCGCTAATAAAGTCGAATTGAAGGCTGTCCAGCGATATTCTGTGCTGCAAAGGCTGCTGCGGCATTCCATGGCAAAGTCAATATGCCGGTCCTGTTTTTGACGGCGCAGGCCGCTTAGAGAGAAATGCTCTAAAATTTTTGTGCTGTCATCAGGATGAAAATGGCTGCGGATCAGCGGTTCGATGTCATAACTCCCGTTTGTACGGTATTGCGCGAACGCTGAGCAGTCTGTTTCCGGCAGACGCAGAGGAATGCCGGAGCCGTCTTCAAGGTTGACCAGATAGATGAAATAATAATTAGAATTGATGCTGGAAAGCAGATCATAATATTGCTGTCGGGTGCGGCGTTCGTGATCCAGCTCGCTCTGGCGGGCTTCCTCATCTTTTGTTATATCCAGGTAAATACTGTTGATAATAGTTTTGCCTTCCGGCGTCTTTGTTTTCCGGCCGCTGTCTATGATCCATTTCAGGCTGTCATCTTTGCAGGGGACGCGGTATTTCGTTGAGTAGGTAGGATTGCCGTCTTTAAAACATTCTTTACAATCAGCCAGCGCCTTAGGCAGATCCGGCGGATAAACAAGCCCTGTGGCGTTATTGCCGGTAAATTGCCGGAACTCTTCCATAGAATAGCCAAACATGCCGGGCAGCTCTTCGCTGATATAAGCGTAAGAATAGGTAGCGTCGTCATTGCTGCATTTGACGCCGCCATTGACGGACTGCAGTACGACTTCCATTTGCTGCTGTTTCTGCTGGAGCTGTTCTTTGGCTTTAGCAAGTTCTGCTTCCATATATCGATAGGTTTGTGAACCGACCTGAAAAGGAAAGTTTTCTGTGCCCTGCAGCTCCTGATATGGATGGGAAAGATTGACATACATATAACTGAAATCACTGCCCAGATCACGAATAATGATAGTGGCACGCTGGTGTGTTTGAACGAGCAATTGCTGGTCCTCTGCTGCTGTCAGATAATGACGTCCCTGAGCCAGATAGAGGGTTTCTGCCAACGGGATAACAGTCCATTCTTCATTTAACAGCCGGCAGGGAGGGATCTGACCATTTAAAGAAGCGATAAAATCGCGGGCTGCTTCAGGTGTATTATAATAATTATGCTCGGCGGCGCCGATGCCGATGAGCTGAGGATCAAGATGGCTGAGAATAAAAGGCAGATCCTGGTCACAAAGTAATTTATAGATATATTGATGGGCAAAATCTTTAATTGCCTTAATTTTTTCCTGTGATAAATTTACCATAGTACCCCTCCATCCATTTGCAAGTAAATCTTGAATTTTAAATATAGTATGTATTTATTATAACATTGTTTATTATCTTTTATTTAAAAATATTAAATAAAAGATAATGGGTAGGCTTGTGGGTGCGGTATTCTGGTTTAAAGGATTAGTTGATTATGGGCAAAATAAAAAACGCATTCCTTTTCGGAATGCGTCGATTGCCATGGTGGCCCCGGCAGGATTCGAACCTACGACCTTTTGATTCGTGGGCAAGGGTTGCAGGATAAAATTTTGTGTTTAAAAGGCCCTAAAAACGCATTAATACAGCGGTGGAGTTATTATATTGCCGTTGATACTTGGTAATATCTGCGGTTTGCACTCAGTGCTGGTAATGCTGGGCGGTTTTAGTTATTTTTTAATAGATTTTATTTTAGCGGCTTCTTGTTCTAATTCCAGTAGATCTATGTGGTCAGCTTCCTTAGCTTCTACTGCCTTACGCCGTGCATCAAAGCTTTTATAAATCTTGTTAGCGTGCGCTATGGCCTGTTTATGTGAAACTTTACCATGTGCTTGTAATAAAGGAACATCATGATCAAGAAGAAGTTTATCTACACTGGCACGCCAAAATTCAAGCGTTAAATCTTTGCGCTTCTTTACCCTGAATTCAGCACTTTCTAAAAAGATGTTCACTAAACGATTTAATGAGTCTAACTCATCATGTAGGAGGTAGTTTTTAGCTGTGATAATATCTGATTTTCGAACTATGGAACCTTGCCATGAAGTTAAAGCCATATTGGGTTTATCAGCATTAGCACGTGTCATAATCAACTCTGCTGCAGTTTGCCCTGTAACGCCGTAGATAAGTTTATTTTGTGTTTCTGCAAAAAATAATTTAGTAGTGTTTTCGTTAGGGATATAATCGCTTGAAAGTGAGAAAAGATCACGCAACTTTTGATAGAATCGTTTTTCACTGGCACGAATATCGCGAATACGTTCCATTAATTCGTCAAAATAGTCGGGCCGTCCGTCAGGATTTTTTAGGCGTTCATCATCCATCACAAACCCTTTTAAAAGGTATTCTTTTAATGTACTGTTAGCCCACTGTCGAAATTGGGTGCCACGTGGTGAACGTATGCGAAAGCCAATAGCTAAAATCATATCAAGATTATAATATTTAACATTATAATCTTTTTTATCAGTGGCAGTTGTCAAGTAATACTTGACAACTGAATTTTCAACAAGTTCACCTTCACTGAATATTTTATTGATATGTAAACTTATATTTTGTTTAGTTACATTAAATAAATCTGCTATTTGTGCTTGGGTCAGCCAAACAGTGTTATTATCTGCATAAAGGTTAATGCTGACTTTACCGTCTGCTGTATTGTATATAATAATATCAGCCATTTGTATAGTTCTCCTTCATCTAATTTTTGTCAAGATCAACATATATTAACCAACTTTGTTTTAATGGTAATATTTTTTCGTTCATGTGCTCAGTTCCTAAATCTTTATCAATATTATCTTACTCTGAAATCTTTAATCCGTAAATAAAAATCATAAGAAATTTGGTAAAACTACTTGCCGTCACGATAAAGTAACATAGCATGATATTCAACAGTGGAAAATTTTAGCCAGAGCAAATTTTGAAAAGATGGAATATAAAGTAAGAACTGATTGGTTTGTTGCGTTTAGGCTCATTGATAATCAGTTTAAGGCATTGAATAATGAAGAGTTTTTCAGGAATGCAAGTGTGGAAGATACAATAAAATATTTGCGCCAGTGTTTGAAAATTCCTAATGCTGAAAAACAAAAAATGGCAGATGTAAAGAAAATATTGGAAAAATATACTGCCTAAGATATCACATGAATAATAAAAAATATTTTAAACACAGAATATTTTATTTTGTTATTCTTTGTTAATGAACAATACTCAAAATCTTCCCCAAATATTCCCCATACCAAATTGACATTTGTTCCCCGGAAAACAAAAAAACACCGCAATTCCTTGCGGTGTCTGCATTCTAGTGGTGGCCCCGGCAGGATTCGAACCTGCGACCTTTTGATTCGTAGTCAAACGCTCTATCCAACTGAGCTACGGAGTCATTGATGCTGTCTGTATTACTAAGCAACGATATTATTATATATGATTATGAAAAAATGTCAACTGATTTTAAAAAAATATTGTCAGCAGATATCTGTTAGGGACGCAGTCCTTTAAAAGCAACACGCAGTCTTTTTTGCAGACTGTCTTCTGAATTAACGTCGATAAGTTTTAGTTTATCCATCAGGGGTTCGTTTTTATGCTGCTGCAGGATAGTATTTTTGATGACGATTGGCTGGATCAGAATACTCTGCAGGGTCGTATAGATCTCATAGCTGTTCATATCGCTGCACAGGTCGCCATCGCGCTGTGCCTGTTCGATCAGTGTCCGGACAAAAATAAAATGCTGGACTCTATAATTGGTAAAGTAGGCAGCAGCTTTGTGATGATATAAAGCATCAGTCAGAAATTGCGCCGTATTGAAGTTTTCTATAAAATATTTTGTCATACGGTAAAAAATCTGCTGCAGTTGAATGACGGCTTTGGCATTTTTGTCGGGATAATTCTGTAATTTAGACAAATAGTCTTCATAAATTTTTTGGAAAATAACTTTCATATATTCTTCTTTAAAACCAAAGTAGTAAACAAACATACCCTGATTAACATTTGCCAGAGTGCAAATAGCGCGCACAGTCGGGTCGTAATTACCCTGAGCAATTAATTCTATACCAGCTTTAATTAAAGCCTGATCTGTGTTGCGTGATTTTCTGCCTATGATAATCATCTCCCTTAGGTTTCGATATTCACAAATAAATTGTTAAAATTAATAATTATAATCAAAAAGTGCTAAAACAAACACAATTAATTATATCACTGTATAAATTATTGTGCAAGAAGTGTTTTATATGGAAAACCAATAGGTTCTTTCTGCGGAAACAAATGTTTATAATATATTGCCTTTTAACAGCTTTGCCAGAAAACAGGCAAGTTTTGCTTGACTTTGTTGTAAAGTTTGCATACAATAAAGTTACTCTTTGGCCGTCCTCAGTAGCGGGCGTTTTTTATTGCCAAAAATCGGGAGGGGTATTCTTATGTCAGTTTCTTTGGCGATATTGATACTTTACATTATTGCCTTGTTTGGTATCAGCTGGTTTGCGAAAAAGCGCAGTGAAGGCAATGCGGAAAATTATGCATTGGCAGGCCGCAGGTTATCGGCACCGCTGATCGCGGTTACTATTATTGGCCTGGCTGTTGGCGGTGCTTCGACGATCGGCGTCTCGGAGCATGCGTTCAGGGTCGGCTTATCTGCCGGCTGGTATACTATTGCCTGGGCAATAGGCGCGATCGTGATGGGTATTTTTATGGCGAAAAAATATCGCGAGCAGAATATTACCACTATTTCTGAACTGATTGAACGTCACCATGGTACGAATGCCGTTATTTTAGGTGTGTTCTGTCAGATCGTTATTCAATTGGTAATTATTTCGCTGCAATATATTGCCGGCGGCAGTATCCTGCACGCTATTATGCCGGAAGTTTTTGATTTCAAAACAGGTATGCTGGTCAGTGCGGTAACTTTTATCAGCATCACCTTTATCGGCGGGATGTGGTCGGCGTCGCTGACCAATGTGCTGAATATAATTTTGATTTATTTTGGCATCGTAGCGGCAACCTTTATCCAGCTTGATAAAGTAGGCGGTATAAGCGAGCTGGCTAAAACCTTGCCGGCGAACGTACCGTGGTTCAGTTTTACTGAAGGTGTAGGCTTAACGACGATCACCAGCTGGATCATTACGCTGGTCACCGTCAATCTGTCGCTGCAGAGTATATTGCAGATTTCGCTGGGGGCAAAAGACGCCGCAACTGCCAGAAGAGGCTTTGTCTGGGGCGGTATCATCATGCTGCCGGTAGGTGTGTTGGCGGCGCTGCTGGGTATTTGTGCCAAATCCATGTATCCTGATGCCCAGGCTGCTCTGGCACTGCCGCAGGTCATCGTAGGGCTGCAGCCGGCGCTGGCCGGTGTTACACTGGCTGCTTTATGGGCGGCGGACGTATCGACTGCCTGCAATCTGCTGCTTTCGGCAGGAACGCTGTTTTCTAATGATATTTACAAACGGTTTATCAATCCGAAGTGTTCGGATGCCAAACAGCTGACGATGATGCGTTTGTGCATCGTGATCTCCGGCGTGCTGACCTTAGGTATGGCTATGGGCGTTTCCAGTATTCTGGGAACGATTATGATCGGCCTCAGTCTGACGGCGGCTTTCAGCGTTATCGTTATCGTGGCATTGTTTTTCCCGCGCTACAGCTGCAAAGCGGCCGGGTTCTGGACGCTGCTGGTTGGCTTTATCATGCTGGTCCTGTGGCAGCTGGTGCCGGCAGTACGCATTTTCCCGAACGTTATTTATATGGAATGGTTTGCCTGCATTCTGACTTATGCGGTTGTGGCATTGCTGCAGCCTGGTAAGAAGCTTGCGGCAGATGCCGTTGAATAAAATTCTTCAAGAGTATAGCAGAGGACGCGGAAGCGTCCTCTTTTTATTCGCTGCCGCTGATTTAATATTTGTATAGCTGACAGCAGGATTTATCATAAATTCAGCCAATTTTAATATACATATGGTATAAGTTGCCAAAAGAGGTGAACGCTATGAAAATACTTTTAGCAGAAGATGATAAAAATCTGGGCAGGTTATTGCAGAGCCTGTTGAAAAAAGAAAATATCACGACTGACTGGGTGGAAGACGGCGAAGCGGCTTACGAGCAGTGTTATCGTGACGGTTATGATGTTTTGGTATTAGACTGGATGATGCCGAAGCTGGACGGCGTAACTTTGTGCAGGCGCCTGCGTGAAGAGGAATACCAGGGGAAAATACTGATGCTGACAGCGCGTGACAGCCTGGATGATAAGGTAGCGGGGCTGAACGAAGGCGCTGACGATTATCTGGTCAAGCCTTTTGAAATGGCGGAGCTGCTGGCGCGGCTGCATGCGTTAGTGCGGCGGCAGAGCGGTTACAAGCAGGAGGATTTTGCCTGTCAAGGCGTGACCCTGGCTGTTAAAGATTATACCGTGGGTTACAAAAACAAGAAGGTACAGCTGCGGCCGCGGGAATTTAAGCTGATGGAGCTGCTGCTGATCAATATCGGCCAGATTTTGCCGCGGGAGCTGCTTTTAGAGCGTATCTGGGGCATTGACGGCGATGTTACTGAAAATAATCTTGATGTGCATATCCGGTCACTGCGTTTGAAACTGGCGTCGATCGGAGCGGAGAGCCTGATCAAGACTGTGCGTGGCGTCGGTTATATGTTAGAGGTACATGATGTTTGATAAATTACGTTTAAAGCTTACTATTATTTATACAGGGATTTTTTCATTGCTGGTAGTGATGATCGTGACCGGCTGCATCATCCTGTTAGGCCATTCGGTGCTGACGCATGAAAAGCAGCAAATGCGCGATCTGATCATCCACGAGGGTGAGGAATATGTGGAGAGCGGTGAGCTGCCGGTGTCGAATCACTCTATTGAAGTCGGCCGGGAGCTGGCGTATATGCTGAAGCCCGGTTCAGATGAAGTGCTGCACGATCAGGTCAGCGGCAGCCCGGTAGCTCAGCAGTTATTCGCTTTGCGCGATAAATGGCCGAAGCAGGACCGCAAAGTAAAATGGCTCACTCTGCGTGATGCAAATGACCGGCTCTGGATATATATCGTTGGCCGGGACCAGATAATGAACGGAACTGCCAGTGCGGCGACTTTGTATATGTTTAAGGATCTGAGCGATTATTATTATGAAGAACAGGGCGAGGTCGTCTGGCTTGTTCTGATGAGTTTGTTTTTTATCTGCTGCGGCGCCGGTATCGGTTATTACCTGGCCGGGCGCAGTATCAAACCGATCCGGGAAATGTTTAAACGGCAACGTGAATTTGTTGCCGATGCCTCGCATGAACTGCGGACCCCGCTGACAGTTATGGGTATCGCCGCCGAAGGTATGGAGGGCGATACAGACAGTAAATTCAGTGAGTTTACTGCCGATACCCTGAAAACCATGCTTATGGAAATCAAACGCATGAATAATCTGGTCGCTGCCCTGCTGTCGCTGGCCCGCAATGACGCCGGCGTCGCTGAGGTCAAGCTGGAACAGGTAAACTTTAATGTGCTGTTGGAGCAGACAGCCGGGACTTTAAGTATACTGGCGCAGCAAAAGGGCTTAAAGCTGGAACTGCAGCTGCCGCCGGAACGTTTGATCATTTGGGGCAACCGGCTGCGCCTGGAACAGCTGCTGACGATCCTGATCGATAATGCCATCAAATATTCGCTGAGCGGCACGGTCACAGTCAGTGCCCTGCGGCATAATCAGCAGCTTGTGATCAGGGTGGATGATGAAGGCATAGGTATTGACGCTACAGATATCGAACGTATTTTTGAAAGGTTTTACCGGGTCGATAAAGCCAGGACCCGTGCTGAAGGCGGCTTTGGTCTGGGGCTGCCGATAGCGAAGATAATCGTAGAGCAGCATCAGGGAACGATCGAAGTGGAAAGTAAAAAAGCAGGCGGCAGCTGCTTTATTGTCAAGCTGCCCCTGACGATGCAGCGCTAAAAATAATAACTCCTTGTTTCAGGTTATTTTCAGTCACATTTTTTATGATAAGGCTGAAATAGAGGCAAGGAGTTGTTTTTTATGAATAGGAAAAGTTGGGCTGTTTTCTGGCTGGCCGCAGTACTGTTATTATTTGTCTTTAACAGTGCTTTATTGATCACTGATTCGGTAGAATCAAATTATGCGTTGACAGCTAAAGAAATGGTAGTATCGGGAGACTGGCTGTCGCCGCAGATTTACGGACAGTATTGGTTTGACAAACCGGTATTTTTTTACTGGCTGACAGCATTGGGGTTTAAGCTCTTTGGCTTTACTGAATTTGCCGCACGTTTCTTCCCGGCCTGTTTTGGTTTGGCTGGACTGGGGCTGCTTGTCTGGGGTGCGAAAAAGCTTTTTGATGATAAAACTGCTTTTTACAGCGGTTTAGTGCTGTTGACTTCGGTAGAATTTTTTCTGATCAGTAAATCGGTCATCACCGATGCGATCCTGTTTTTCTTTTTCAGCGGCAGCTTGCTTTTCTTTTATCTGGGTTACAGCACGCCGCAGAAGAAGTATTATTATGGGATGTATGCCTGCGCGGCTCTGGCGACGCTGACTAAAGGGCCGATCGGCTTTCTGCTGCCGGGACTGATCATGTTCCTGTTTTTGGCGTTCGATAAAGGCTGGCGGGAAATCAAACACATGAAGCTTTGCAGCGGCAGCCTGCTTTTTTTAGCTATAGGCCTGCCCTGGTATCTGGCAATGATAAGCCTGCATGGCGACGCGTTCACCAAAACTTTTTTAGGTACGCATAATTTCCTGCGGGCTACGGTTTCCGAGCATCCGCGCGATAATGTCATTTATTACTATACTTTGGTCAATCTGCTGGCGTTATTCCCCTGGAGCGGACTGCTGCCGCAATGTCTGTGGCAGAAATTCGTCAAAGAGGACAGATTGCAGCGCCCTGATAATCTGACTGTTTTTTTAGTGATCTGGGCTGCAGCGGTATTCTTCTTTTTCCAGAATATGGCAACTAAATATATTACTTATACCTATCCGCTGCTGTTCCCGGCAGCATTGCTGCTTGGGCGCTATATAGCAGTCAATGGTTCCAGGGTCTTCAGCCGTGGTTATATGCTGTTTCACGGGATTTTTTATGCTGTTTTGGCCGGCGCTGTTTATTGGTGCCGGTTTCGGGGCGTGGCTCCCGTACAGGGTGAATTTTTTGTATTGCTGACGGCGCTGGCAGGTTTCTGCCTGGTATATGCTGTTAAAAGCTATAACCAAAAGTACCTGACAGCTGCTGTTGCCGCCATGGCGCTGCTTTTCAATATAGCTTTGATACCTTCTGTGGCAGTTCCGTTGAGCGAGCTGCGGTCAGGCAAACAGCTGGCGCTGCAGCTGCAGGCTCAGTATCCAGAGAAGCAGGAGATAGGCCTGTATGGCGCGTATCCAACCTCAGCTGTTTTTTATTCCGGCAAAAAACTGGTAAAACTTTTACCGCAGGGAGATATCGAAGGTTTTAAACCCAAAGCTTTCAGCTGGAGCAGCAAAAACGTGATGCCCTATGCGGAATTGAAAAGCTATGCCGCTGTCAAAGATAACGTAGTCGTTGTGCAGAAAAAATCAATGCGTGATTTTATGAACAATGCCGATACGTATTTGCTGGTGGCAGGCGAGAATAAAGGCTGGTATATCGTGCAAGGTTAAAGTGATTTCTTACTCTGGCTGCGGCCAGAGTATTTTTTTGTAAAAAATCATCATGGCGGCAGGGAAATGTGTTTTTGTGGCTAATATAATATTTAGTGAAACTATAAGCGTTTCCGAAAAGAAGGTGTGAATCATGTCAAAAAAAGCAAACCAAAAAGCAAAGCTCTTGCATCTGCAGCAGATTTTGCTGGAAGAAACTGACGAAAAGCATGTGCTGACAGTACAGCAGCTGATCGAAAGATTGGCAGAGCTGGAAATACCTGCCGAACGGAAAAGCTTGTATGACGACATCGCTACATTGCAGGCTTTTGGCCTGGATATTATTGCTACGCGCAGCAGGGCCAATATTTACAGGATCGGCAGCCGGCTTTTTACACTGCCTGAACTGCAGCTGGTGGCAGAGGCTGTGCTGAAATCTGCTGCTGTCGGCAAAAGTAAGGCCCAGAAACTGGTAGAGAAGCTGGCCTGTTTAGGCAGCAGGTATCAGGCCGAGGCTTTAAGGGCAAGCCTGAAAGCGCAGAAATATGAGGAAGCAGAGCTGTTATGCCCGATTGAACTGCGCTGCAGTAACGAGCTGGTACCGGCCGTGCTGGAATACCTTGCTGAAGGTAAGGTGAAAAAAAGCAAAGAAGCAACCAGCGTTATCGAAGGCACCGTCGTTGCAGACCAGGCTTTTTACAGCTGGCTGTTCGGTTTGGGCAGCAAAGCTAAACTTACCGGCCCTGCCAATGTGAAGAAAGATTTTGTCAAATATTGTAAAAAAGTGCTGAATCAATATAAATGATCAAGGAGAGTATCATGCAAGAAATAAAATTCCCTGTTCCCAACAGAAGCGAGTATATCCCTTCGCCGCTGGAGCCTGATGCAGACGGAGTGCTGGATATAGGCTACTATAAAGGTGCTATTATTGGCGGGCGTCCTTATGTTCTGGAATGCTGGCAGATGGACGAGCTTGTCGTAGCGACAGTCTTTTTTTCGGACGAAGGTCTTGACGCTTACAGCCGTGAAGATCTGGTGCTGCTTTTGGAACTGGAAGATATTATTAAATTTACCGGCGCAAAACGTTTGTTTCAGTGTACGCATACCGAGGATGATGCAGGGGTGCCCATGTGGGCGGTCAATATTACCCTGCAGAATGCCAAGGGCAAATATGCTGAGGTTTTATGCCCTTTACGCAGATATAGATGAAACTGCATTAGAGGAGGAATGAAAATGGCGAATTGCAACGAAGCCAACTGTACCTGTAAAATGGTAAACTGTGTGCGGCATGGCAAGTGCTGTGAATGTATCAACCATCATCGGGAAAAAGGCTCTTTAGTAGCCTGCATGAAGGCTGTTTGCGAAGATGTAAAAAAATAAATGCGTGCAGGTCAGCACGCATTTATTTTCAGTTTCGGCAGACAAAGAGAAAACCGTTCGCTGGGGATGGTAGCGAACGGTTCCTCCATAGGAAAGCTGTTTATGATGAATTTGATGGGAAGGGTGTAGCAAGTTCGTCACTTGCTATGCTTTAAGTATACAACAGACATTTGACAGAAAAAGGGCAAACCTTTGAACAGTTTGTGAAATGTAAAAAGGACCGGAGGAAGCGGCTAATGAATGATTTTGTAACAAAGTTTTTTAAATTTCAAGAGCGCCAGACTACCTGGCAGCGCGAGACGATCGGGGGGATCACGTCCTTTGTGACGATGGCGTATATCATTTTTGTCAATCCGCAGATCATGGCTGCGGCCGGCATGGATAAAGGAACTGTCATGCTGGCTACCTGTCTGGCGTCAGCCGCAGGCACGCTGCTGATGGCGCTGTATGCCAATGCGCCTTTTGGCCTGGTACCGGGCATGGGGATCAATGCCTTTTTTGCCTATACCCTGTGCGGTACGATGGGGTATAGCTGGGAGCAGGGCTTAGGGGCAGTTTTGCTGTCCGGCATTATTTTTGTCGTGGTTTCTGTTACCGGCCTGCGCAGCAGGATCATTGCTGAGATTCCGCTGCATCTGAAAAAAGCGATCGGCATCGGTATCGGGATGTTTATTTTATACATCGGCTTAAAAAATGCGTCCTTATTGAGCTTTGCCGCTAATCCCGGCAGCTTCATCCCCCTGGGCGACAGCATGAAGTTAGACAGCAGCATCATTCCTGCTCTGACTTTTGCCAGCGATTCGGCCAAGCTGGCCCTGATCGGCATTTTCCTGAATATCTGCTTTTTGCTGCGCGGTACAAAAGGTGGTATGCTGCTCAGCATCATTATTACTTCTGCGCTGGGCTGTTATCTGCAGTTTTTCAGCGGCTGGCAGCTGGGGCTGCATCTGCCGGGAACGATGCCTGTCGGTGATATTGGCGATACCTTTGGTAAGTGTCTGAGTGGTTTTGTGCAGCTGTTCGATACATCGCAGGGAGTCGGAGTCATGATCTTTTCACTGTTTTCGGTGATGATCACCATGACGATCGCCGATATGTTCGATACAATCGGCACCGTGCTGGCAACTGCGTCCAGGGCCAATCTTGTCGATGCAGATGGCAATATCGTCGACGGCGACCGCATCTTGCTGGCTGACGCTGCCGCAACCGTCATGGGATCATTTTTTGGTACTTCTACTGTAACTACTTATGTCGAATCAAGCACAGGTGTGGCAGCAGGCGCCAGAACCGGTTTTGCTTCGGTGATAACGGCATTGTTATTTCTGCTGAGTGTGTCTTTAGCGCCGCTGCTGGGTATGGTGCCGGCAGCAGCGACAGCGCCGGTACTGATCATGGTCGGGATCTTGATGGCTTCCGATATCGGCGACATCGACTGGCGCAATCTGGAAATAGCTATACCGGCATATTTAACAATAACTATCATGTGCTTTGGCTATAATATTGCCGACGGTATCGCGATCGGTTTTATTATGTACAGCTTTGTTAAAGCTGTAGTTGGTAAATGGCCGGAGGTTTCGCTGCTGGTGCGCGGGTTGAGCGTCATGTTTTTATTGCGCTTTGCTTTTATGCTGATTTATTAAGAGCTGTATTGATAAAAAAATGAAAAACAGGCAGGCGTACGCCTGCCTGTTTTTTGACTGTTAAGTTATTTTTTGCCGCGTTTTTTACTAGTTATGGTCGGTGCTGCTTCGACATGCTTTTCGCGCCAGCCGAAATAGAGGAAAAAGCCCAGTGCTATCAAAAAGAAAGCAAGGCTGGTAGCCTGAGCCGATTTTAAACCAAAGAGGAAGGGTTCGACATAATCGCCCCGCAGCATTTCCAGACTAAAGCGTACAGCCGAGTACAGCATGACATACAGGCACATAGCCTGACCTTTGGCATGATTGGTAGTGCGGAACAACAGCAGGATAGCAAAGATCACGATATCCAGCTGGCCCTCCCAGACCTCGGCCGGCCAGAGAGGCACAGCGCCATAGGTCTTAAAAGCCAGGGTCCCTTCCGGGTATAACAGGCCAAAGCTGCCGCCAGTAGGCGTGCCGAAAGCATCGCCGTTCAGCAGGTTGGCCATGCGGCCAATAGCCTGACCGATCAGAATAGCGGGGCAGACGATGTCAGCAAAGGCCAGCCAGTCGATCTTGTGCCGCTTGCAGTACCAGATACCTGCCAGCACGCCGGCAATAACGCCGCCCTGGATCGCCATGCCGCCCTGCCAGACAAAGGGTATCTCCAGCAGATGATGCTGGTAATAATCCCAGTCGAAGAAGAAGACGTCCCAAAGCCGCCCGCCGACAAGGCCGGCAAAGCCGCCGTAGATGCCGATGTCAAGCACATGCTGCTGCCAGCGGCCATCCTGTTTAGCCAGGAAATATGCAACGCCGGTCGCCAGAAAAATACTCATACATAAAACCAGGCCGTACATACGGACCGGAAAATCGCCGATATGGAATAAATACTGATGCATAGAACCTCCAAATGCCTGCCGGTAAAATTTTATTTGCAGCTGCAGATACCGTTAGCCAAATCTTTGAATAAGATTATTCTAACACAGTGCGCCTAAAAATTCTATCTTGCGCAGGAAGTGTGAGGATTTAATTCCTACGATTAGAGTATGGAATTTAGGGGGATTATATGGTATAATAAACCAGTATCAATTTCAGAAAGAGGGATAACTATGTTGAAAATAGAAAATCTGTCCGTCGCCGTGCAAGGCCGGCAGATTCTTCACGATATTAATCTGCATATCAAACCGGGCGAGGTCCACGTTTTATTCGGGCCTAACGGCACCGGCAAATCTACGTTGATCGGCACGATCATGGGTTTTGAACGCTATGAGGTTTTAAGCGGCAAAATTTATTTCAAAGGGCATGATATCACCGAAGCCCCCTGTTATGAGCGGGCCCGTTTAGGCGTGGGCGTGATGATCCAGCGTCCGCCGACGATCCGCGGCCTGTCGCTGCGTCAGATGATCGAGATCTGCGGCGCAACGCCTCAGGAAACTGAGCAGATGGCGCGCTGGATGGGTCTGGCTGATTTTCTTGACCGCAGTGTCAATGAAGGTTTCAGCGGCGGCGAGCTCAAACGCTCCGAATTATTGCAGCTGATGGCACAAAAGCCGGACCTGCTGCTTTTAGACGAACCGGAATCCGGCGTCGATGTAGAAAATATCGCTCTGGTAGGGCGGGCTGCCAACTATATCCTGCATAACGAGCCCTGCGGCGGTGCAGGCTGCGATCAGCCCTGCTGCGCCCATAGTCTGGACTGCGACAGCTACAACCCGCTCAATAGTCAGCGCAGCGGACTGATCATTACCCATGTCGGCCATATTTTAAAATATGTGCCCGCTTCGCATGCGCATATTTTATATCAGGGCACGCTTAGCTGTACCAGCGGCGATCCTTTGGACGTTCTGGGCTGCATCAGCAAAGCCGGCTACGAAAAATGCGTCAATGGCGGCTGCAGGAGGTTGATGAAATGAGTGAACAGGTAAAATTACAGGAAGCGCTGGCTAAAAAAGCAGCCTTTGGCAATGATATCGATTTGGAAAAATTTGACGATAATAATGAACAGCATGTGCAAAGCACAGCCGAGCTGTCCGCAGCCGGTAAGGAACGGCTGGAGCACGTCGGTATCGATCTGGAGCGTGAAAACCGCAGCGCCAGCTTTATTCAGGTCGATAACGCTCCTATTGAGGCCGAGGTCAAGGCACAGCTGCCGCTGGAATTGATGAATACCGGCGCCGCTGCCAAAAAATATCCCGAACTGGTCAAAAAATACTGGTGGAACGCCGTTAAGGCCGACACCGACAAATACACCGCCAAAACTGCTTTAGAGCAGGAGCAGGGCTATTTTATCCGTGTCAAAGCCGGACAGAAGATCGCCGCTCCCTTGCAGGCCTGTGTTTTTATCGGGCATGAAGAGCAGCTGCAGCGCGTCCATAATATCGTGATCGTGGAAGAAGGCGCCGAGCTGAATATCATCTCCGGCTGTGCCAGCGATCCCAGTGTGGAAAAAGGCGTGCATATCGGCATCAGCGAATTTTACGTCGAAAAAAATGCCAAACTGACCTTTACCATGATCCACAGCTGGGGCGAAAACATTGCCGTACGTCCCCGCAGCGTAACGATCATCGAAGCAGGCGGGCACTTTATTTCTAATTATGTGTGTATGGAAAAAGTCAAAGACGTGCAGATGTACCCGACGACCAGACTGGTCGGCGAAGGCGCTGTCGCCCGGCTGAATTCCATTTTAGTGGCGCCGGAAGGATCGCATCTGGACATCGGCGGCAAAGCGCTGCTGGAAGTCCCCGGCACACGGGCCGAGATCGTGACCCGTACCATTTCTACCGGCGGCGAGATCATCAACCGCGGCAACCTGACCGGCCGTGCCGAAGGCATCAGGGCCCATCTGGAATGTAACGGCCTGATGCTCAGCGATAAAGGCTATATTTCGGCTATTCCCGAGCTGGACGCCTTTACCGGCAATGCCGAGCTCAGCCATGAAGCAGCAGTCGGCCGCATCGCGCCGGAAGAGATCGAATATCTGATGGCACGCGGCATGGACGAAGAAGAAGCGACGGCTACTATCGTCCGCGGCTTCCTCAATGTCAATATCGAAGGCCTGCCGGAAGCGCTGGCGCAAAAGATCAACGACACGCTTGATACCTTTACTTATAATAAGGGCATGTAAAAAATAAAAAAAGTACTTGTCAAGCGCGGCAAATTGAGTTATAATAACCATTGTGTTCAGCACAATTCCGGGATGGTGTAATGGTAGCACAGGTGATTCTGGATCATCTTGTCTGGGTTCGAGCCCTAGTCCCGGAGCCAATGGCGCCATGGTCAAGCGGCTAAGACGTCGCCCTCTCAAGGCGAAATCACGAGTTCGATTCTCGTTGGCGCTACCAAGCCGTAGTTAAACCCTCTGACTTTAGTCGGAGGGTTTTTGTTTTTCGTGGACAGTTAAAAAAATAATTTTTAAAAAATCAAGCCAGGAGTTCGTGTGTATGCAGTATATTATTTGGCATTTATTGCTATAGCATAATATCATTGATATAATATATATATAATATATCTTGTTTGATCCAAAACATTTGAAAGAGGTGCTGAAAATGACAAAAACAGTTTTGAAAGAAAAATTTGTACAACTTACCGATGAACAAATGAAGCAGTTATTGCAATGCAAGGATCAGGACGCTCTTTACAGCAAGTTTAAAGAATTTATTGGCGAAGATTTTGCTATGTCTGATTTGAAAGCCGTGCTCAGTGATTTTTCTGCCCTGGCAGAAAACAATGAAGCTGCTATTACAATGATGCAAACGATACATAATGTAATCGAAACTGTACCGGGGATGCAGGAGAAATTGGCCGCGGCCCATGATAACGCTGCTGCTTACGCTTTATTAAAACAGTATTTAGGTGACGTTACCCTGGCAAATTTTGAAAAAGCCTGTCAGTCAGTCGATTCACTTATGAATGATGTCGCACCGATCAGTGCTTTAACAGATACAGATCTGGAGGCTGTGACCGGCGGCAGCTGGAAAAGCTTTTGGAGTGGTTTTAAAACCGGTTTTGTCGACACCTTCAAAATTATTGGGTCAGCAGTGATGATCGGGGTCAATATTGTGGGTCAAAATCCGAGTATGGCAGAGAAGTGGGGCGAACCGCTGGAAAAAAGTGTCAAGCATTTATCTGATGCTCTGCATAATAAATAAGAGCTGAGCTTAAAACCAGCGGCTGTAAATTTTTTTGATTTGTTTCTTGAACTGTATTGTAACAATACAGTTCTTTTTATTATATAATAGGAATATAGCACAGAGTGAGGTGGTTGGCATGACTACTTATATTTCGATCAGTGAAATGGCCAAATTGCACGGAATTACCAGACAGACGCTCATTCATTATGATAATATCGACCTTTTTAAGCCGGCGAAAGTAGACGCTAACGGCTACAGATATTATTGTAAGCACCAGATCCCCTATCTGCGTGAGATCTGTTTTCTCAAATCACTGGGGATAAGCCTGAAGGATATCCAGCAGCATTTTCAGGAACGGACGCCGGAAAATGAAATGTATCTTTTGGAAAAGCAAAAACAGTATATCATGAACCAGATCGCCAAGCTCAATACCCTGCGCGAATACCTGAACCAGCGGATCGACCTGTACGAAGAAGCTGTCGATGCGGGGATGATGCGGATGTCGCTGCCCTTTGTGCGCTATATAGACGTCCGGCAGGCGATTTTTAAAGAGTGGCTGCAGCCTATCGACAAGGACAATCTGCATACGACGCTGATGGACTTGTGGCAGCGTATTTTTGAACGGGAAATGGTGCCTTCCGGCGGCTTCGGCTCGATCATCAAAAAAGAAGCCGCCCAAAGCGGCGACTGGCTGGCAGGGGCCGGCTCCTGCATCTTTCTGCCAATCTGGAACAAAGAGCACGAGAATACGCTTACGATACCGGCCGGGGAATATGTGTGCATGTATAAGTATGGTATGCCCTATGATACCGAGCACCTGGAAAAGCTGATGCAGTGGCTGGTGCAGAACGGTTACGAGCTGACCGGCGACATCGTCGACGTCTGCTTGCTGGACACGACCTTTTACAAAAAAGAAACAGGTGTAGACTTCTGTATGTTGCAGGCTCCGGTAGCGTTAAAAAAATAAATAGAAAATTTTTTAAAAAACCTCTTGACTGTATTGTTACACCACAATTTATGATCAAATTGTGAGGTAACACTCAACAAAAAGTCAGGAGGTTATTTTTATGACTAAAGAAATTATTGATTTAAGATCTGCATTGGAATTGTTGGAAAGCATTCCCGGACAAATGGTACATACTGACGTAGAGGTCGACCCTTCCGCTGAGCTGGCAGGCGTTTACCGTTATGTAGGCGCAGGCGGCACCGTGGCTCGTCCCACTAAGACCGGCCCTGCCATGACTTTTGAAAAAATCAAAGGCCATCCCGGCGCTAAAGTCGTTATTGGTCTTTTGGCAAGCCGTAAACGTGTAGGCTATCTGTTAAATACCAAACCTGAAAAATTAGGCTTTATGATGCGTGACGCTGTCAAAAACGCTATCGCTCCCGTCGTTGTCGGCAAAGAAAAAGCTAAATGCCAGGAAGTTGTGCATCTGGCGACCGATGCAGACTTCGATATCCGCAAATTGATCCCGGCCCCGACCAACACCCCGGAAGATGCCGGACCGTATGTAACTTTGGGTATGTGCTACGCTTCCGATGTCGAAACCGGTGAATCCGACGTGACGATCCACAGATTGTGCCTGCAGAGCAAAGATGAGATCTCCATGTTCTTTACTCCCGGCGCCCGCCATTTAGGCGCTTTCCGTGAAAAAGCCGAAGCTCTGGGCAAACCGCTGCCGATCTCTATCAGCATCGGCGTCGACCCGGCGATCGAGATCGCTTCCTGCTTCGAGCCGCCGACTACGCCGCTGGGCTTCAACGAATTGTCCATCGCCGGCGCGATCCGCGGCAAAGCTGTTGAACTGACTCCCTGTGTGACTATCGACGAAAAATGTATCGCTAACGCCGAATACGTTATCGAAGGCGAGCTTATCGTCGGCGCCCGCGTCCGTGAGGACCAGAACTCCAACACCGGCAAAGCCATGCCGGAATTCCCCGGTTACACAGGGCCTGCCAATCCGGCTCTGCCTGTGATCAAGGTCAAAGCTGTGACCCACAGAGTCAATCCGATCATGCAAACCTGTATCGGCCCTTCCGAAGAACACGTCAGCATGGCCGGTATCCCCACCGAAGCCTCGATTTTGGATATGGTGGAAAGAGCTATGCCCGGCCGCGTACAAAATGTTTACGCCCATTCCTCCGGCGGCGGCAAATTCCTGGCCGTTATCCAGTTCAAAAAAAGCGTGCCCAGTGACGAAGGCCGTCAGCGTCAGGCCGCTTTGCTGGCCTTCTCGGCTTTCCCCGAACTGAAACAGGTGATCTTAGTCGATGAAGACGTCGATATTTTCGATACTAACGATATCCTCTGGGCCATGACTACCAGAATGCAGGCCGATGTCGATATCGTCACGATCCCCGGCGTGCGCTGCCATCCGCTCGATCCGTCCAACGACGCTTCCTGCAGCTGGACGATCCGCGATCATGGTATCGCCTGCAAAACTATTTATGACGCCACGATCCCTTATTCAGAAAAAGCACGCTTCCAACGTGCTCAATTTATGGAAGTCGACGTCAAAAAATTCCTGCCGGATTTTGCTGACAAGGACTGATCAAAAATACCGGTTAAGGCGTGCACAGCGCCTTAACCACACTTATCATATGGCTCGGCTATTTTAAGGAGGACAATTATGGGAAAGAATAAACCGATCATAGGTTTTATTTTAGGTATCATCGTCGCTGTGATCATCTTTTTTGCCAACATTCCCGGTTTAGGACGGGAAGGGCAGATGTGCATGGCGTTTTCGCTGATGACAGTGATTTTCTGGGCTTTCGGCATTGCCCAGCCCGGTTATGTATCCGGTCTGTATCTTTTGCTTTTAGCAGTTTTTAAAGTGGCGCCAACAACGCTGATTTTTTCTACCTGGACTACTTCCATGATGTATCTGATCATTGGCGCTTACCTGATCGCGGTAGCGGTCAAAGAATCAGGCCTGGGTGAGCGGATCGCCTATAAATTTATCGTCAAATACGTATCTTCGTTTAAAAGCATCATCATCTCTATCTTTGCCCTGACTTTTATTCTGGCCCTGCTGATCCCGCATCCCTGGCCGCGGGCCTTCCTCATTATGTCGGTCATGGCTGTTGTGGTAAAAAGTGCCGCTATTCCTCATGAAGACGCTGTGAAGATCGGCTTTACCGTTTTTACGGCTTCGATCCCGGTCTCCATGATCTTCCTGACCGGCGACGCCTCCATCAACCCGCTGGCAGCTACCAGCTGTGCTCCCGAACCGGTAGGCTGGCTGCGCTGGTTCGAAGTCATGGGTCTGCCGATGATCGTTACCAGTATCATTACCATGGTCATGATCTTGTTTATGTTCAAGCCTACCAAAGAAGTCAGTGTCAACAAAGGTGAAATTTTAGCCAAATTGCAGGCTATGGGCCCGATGAGCGGCAAAGAACTGCGTACTGCCATCTGGGTAACGCTGGCGATCGTCCTCTGGATGACTGATACCATGCATGGCATCGATATCGGCTGGGTAACCTTATTCATTGCTATGGGGATGGCGATGCCCAGGATCGGCGGCATCCTGACCCCGCAAAGCTGGGGCGGAGTACCGGTGCAGACATTGATCTTTTTGACTGCCGCCGTAGCTATCGGCCGCGTTGGCGGCGCTACCGGCATGAATACCTGGATCGCCCAGACCGTGCTGCCCGGCAGTGTACCGGAAAATATGTTTGTACTGGCAGCGTTCATTACAGCAGTTTCCATTGCTATCCATATGCTGTTCGGCAGCGTCATCGCCGTTATGGGTATCGTGATCCCTGCCATGCTGGCCTTTACCGGCAGTATGGGCATCAGCACTATTATTCCGGTCATGATCGCCTATATCGCTATCAATGCCCACTTTATCCTGCCCTTCCATAATCTGGCGATTTTAGTCGGCGTAGGTGAGGATAACGGTATGTATACGGAAAAAGAAACTATTAAATTCGGCGTGCCGTTTACCATCGTCTTATTCATCATTACTGTCGGCGTTGCCGTACCCTGGTGGAAAGTGATCGGACTGTGGTGATACGTTTTAAAAAGTAAGCTTGAGAAAGGTTGGTTATTATGAAGCGCTTGATCGTAGGAATATCGGGGGCCAGCGGCGTCGTTATGGGCCACAGGCTGCTGAAGGTCTTAAAACAGCTGCCGGATCTGGAGGTGCATCTGGTCATCACAGAAGGTGCTGTGAAAAATTTTGCCTGTGAAACAGACCTTGACGTCACTGAATTGACGCAGCTGGCTGCATTTACCCACAGCAATAAAAATCTGGCGGCCAGCATTTCCAGCGGCTCGTTTGTGACTGACGGCATGATCATCATTCCCGCCAGTATGAAAACAGTAGCCGGTATCGCCTCCGGCTTTGCCGAAAATCTGCTGCTGCGGGCTGCCGACGTGTGCCTGAAGGAAAACCGCAAGGTGGTTTTGGTGCCGCGCGAAATGCCGCTCAGCCGCATCCACCTGCGCAATATCAGGGAATGTGCCGATAACGGCTGCATCATAGTACCGCCGATGCTTACTTTTTATAATGGCGCCGATTCGCTGGAGCAGCAGATCGACCATATCATCGGCAAGATCCTGATGCAGTTCGGCATCGAATATCAAAAATTTGTTGCCTGGCAGGGGGAAGAAGCATGAAAACGACGCTCTTAACAGCAGGCAGCGAGCCTTATGCAGTTACCGCCTGCGTCGTTTGCTGCGGTTCGGACATCGCAGTCGTGATCGGCGGCGGGGCGGCGCCCCATATCGGCGCGGTAGCTTTGGCTTCGCCCCGGCCCAGCCTGAAAAATAACGGCGCTGTTTCGGCCAGTGCTTCCGTACTGTGCCGTTTGGGCCATAAAGACGACCAGCCGGCGCGGGAAGCAGCCCTGTATCTGGCAAGCAGCTTCAATACCAATGTTACCGTCACCGTCGGCCTGCACCTTGATGAGGCCGGTGCTGACGATATTGCAGCCCTGCAGCAGAGTTTGCAGCAAATTCTGCACAAGGTGGAAGCCTGGCTGCTGGCTGCGCAGGCATAAACAGATTTACCAAGACTGCCTAGGGCAGGACACTTACACATCAGCATAAAAATGCTCTGACGAATTTCGTCAGAGCATTTTGTTTGAGCAAGTATTGTTAAGTTAAGCATCACAGCTTATATAAGGTATGAGCAAAAATAATTTATGACGAAGATATGCAGCAAAAGGATGATCGATAACTTAAAAAATATATAGTAAAGGTAATCGAAATACTTGCCCGGAGATTAAACTCCAGGCAAGTATTTTTTTGCTTTTTACACAATTTGGTTTGCTTTTTGCTTCAACAATATACATATTATCTGTTTTATCTTAGAAAATATTAAAATGAGTTTAATTAAATTGAAGAATAGTATGAATTTTATACAAAAACGAGAAAATTTCCTGCGTGTTCAAAGTTATGAAATGAAAGAAATATCGTTATTTGGAAATTTTTGCTTGAATAAGTATAATTAATTTTGTAAATGAATAATTAATTTTTGATAACTAAAATAGGGGAAGGATGAAAAGTTTGATGGGGAAAAAACTTGCATATTTTCTTGTGTGCTTAAATGTTTTACTGACAGCGGTAACAGCCTGTGCCGCACCAAGCAGCGATATTGACCTGCAGCAGCAGATTCTGCAGCAAAAAGAACAGGAGCTGGCCGCTAAACAGGCTGAACAGGCCCTGCAGCAGCGGGTAAAACAGGGGATGTCGAAAACGCCTGCCGGCAGCACTAAGCTGGAAGTAGTGGCCTTGCCGCAGGAAGTCAACAGCTTTAAGATCAAAAATTTTACGCTGAAAGCAGCATCCTATGGTTATAAATTCAACTGGATAACTGATTATCTGGCAAACTATAACGGCGAAAGTATCGGTGTGCAGGGGATCAACCTGCTGCTGCAAAACATCAATAAAGAGATCATGAACAGGGGCTATGTTACGACCAGAGTTTATGTTGAGCCGCAGGACCTGAGCAGCGGGACAATGTATTTTACGCTGCTGCCCGGTATCATTTCTGATATCCGTTTCCGGGAAGAAACCTGGGGCACCTGGCATAATGCAGTGGCGATGCGCAAAGGATCACTGCTCAACATACGCGATATTGAACAGACCGTCGATAACTTTAACAGCGTACCTTCGCAAAGTGCGGATATTAAAATAGAACCCGGCCCCAATGAAGGTGAAAGTGATCTGGTGATCGATATCAAACGCGGCAAACCGTGGAGCCTGAGTATGACTCTTGATAATTCCGGCACCAGGGAAACAGGCAAGGTCCAGATGTCAGGCGCTGTACAATTGGCTCAGCCCTTTTCGGCCAACGATATTTTTTATGCCAGCTGGAATAGCGATGCTACACAATCAGGAGAAACCAAAGGCACACGCGCCAACAGCTTTTATTATGCCGTGCCTTTGGGCAAAGAACGCTTTGCCTTCAGCCACAGCAAAAACGATTATCATCAAACAGTAGAATATGCTGTCAATCCTTTTGTCTCCAGCGGTGAATTCACCTCGGACAGTCTGACTTGGACGCATCTGCTGCAGAGGAACCAAAGCAGTAAAACAGATTTTGAACTGGGGCTTGTACATAAAACACGCCATAGCTATATAGACGGTACGGAAATCGAAGTGCAGCGCCAAAAAACAACGTCGATGCAGGTCGGGTTCAATCACAGGCAGTATCTGGGACCCAGCGTTTTAAATGCCTCGGTGAAATGGCAGAAGGGCCTGCCGTGGTATGCCGACGCCGGTCCGACCGACGGTATGAGCGGCGAAGCGACGACGCAGTATAATATGTATCTTATCAGTGCTAACTTTGCGACGCCGGTATCTTTCGGCGACAACTACGATGCCCAGTATAACGTAAGCATCAGGGGCCAAAAAAGCGATCAGCGCATTTACGGCAGCGAATTCTTCTCGATCGGCGGCTGGTATAGCGTCAGAGGCTTTGACGGCGAACAGACCCTTTCGGCAGAAGACGGTATCACTATCAGAAACGAACTGCGGTTCCCGATCGAAAAATATCACCAGTTGTATCTGGCGCTGGATTACGGTAAAGTATCAGGCCCGTCAGCCGAATACCTTTTGGGTACGGAACTGGTTGGCAGCGCCATTGGCCTGCGTGGCCAGATCGGCCCCTGCAATTATGATGCCTTTGTGGGCTGGCCTGTGAAAAAGCCGGACGGATTTACCTGTGCTGCCAGAACCTACGGTTTTATGCTGACGGCGCAGATCTGAGAATAAACTGAGGTCAAGTTGAAAATAAAGGAGAGCGAAATCATGGGGAAATATCAAAGCAGAAAGAAAAAATTGATCGCCTGCGCTGTAATTATGTCGGTGCAGATGCAGGCAGTTTTGCCCTGTTATATGGCGGCAGCGGCTCCTCAGGCTGCACCGCCGGTAGTGAATATTGCCAAACCAAACGAGAGCGGCTTATCGCATAATAAAGCCGATGCCTTTAACGTAGGGCCGGAAGGACTTGTCTTCAACAATAATGCCAGCGGCGGTAACGTCAATACAGCGCTGGCAGGCCAGGTAGGCGCCAATGCCAATCTGGGCGGCAATGCTGCCAAAGTGATCCTGCAGGAAGTAACAGGCACAGGCAGATCGAACCTGAACGGTATGATGGAGATCGCCGGCAGTAAAGCCGATCTGATCATCGCCAACCCTAACGGCATCACCGGCAGCGGTTTTGGCTTTATCAACGTAGGCCGTGCCACCTTAACAACAGGTACGCCCCGGATCACGGCCGACGGACGGGTGGAAGGCTTTGATGTGAACGGCGGCAAAATAGCAATAAACGGCGCCGGCAATATGCCGGTATTTGATGAAACTACCGGTACCTATAAATATGTACCGGTCAGTAAACTGGATATCTATGCCAACGCGGCAGAGATCAATGCGCAGTTGTGGGCCCAGGACGAAATCAACGTAGTGACCGGTAAGAACAAGATCGATTATGCCGCAGGAACGGCGACAGCACAGCCGGGCAGTGCCGGCAGCGGCGTAAGCCTTGATGTCGGAGCTTTGGGCGGCATGTATGCCGGAAGGATCACTTTAGTTGGTACCAATAAAGGCCTGGGCATGAATATCGGCGGCAACCTTAACGCCCAGAAAAACCTCAATATTACCAACGATGGCCAAATAGTTTTTACCGAAAACAAATATCAGGAAATCGACGAGGACGGCAATCAATATGAAGCCGCAACCATGATCCACTCTGATGGCGCTATGCGTATCGACGCGAGTAATGCAGACATTGAAAACGGCGCGATGCTGACAGCCAGAGAAAACATAAATATAGAACTGGGCGGAACGCTGACCAACACCGGTAAAATCATTGCCGGTGAAGAATACGAGCAGACAGAAGAATCGGATATCTTCCAGCGCGATAGTGCTGATCTTTCGATCAAGGCAGCGCAGGGCATCATCAATACCGGCCTTTTAGACGCCTCCAATAATCTGTCAGTCACTGCCGCTGCCGGCGACGCCGCACTTGGCGGTACTATCAGCGCCTTAAATAACATCGATCTTGCGGCAGCAAAGGCAGTCGATATCAAAGGCAGTGTTTTTTCTGCAAACGGCACGATCGCCGTTACCGGCGCCCAGGTAAAATATAGTAAAGAAAACCTGCAGACCCAGAATCCTGAGCAGGTAACGATCTTAGAAACCGACCCGGAAAAACCAGCAGAACTGCCGCCGCCGGAACCGCCGCGTGAAGCGGAAGACCTTACCAATCCGGAACTGGCTGACACTGCCGGCGTAGCAGGCACAGTTCAGCAGGATAAAATAAGCGACAGCGAACTGGCCCTGGTGGCCGACAGCACTGCTGACGGCAAATATAAACCCATTATCGACAAAGCCGCCAACGGCGTAGATCTGGTACAGATCGCCGAAGTCAACAGCAACGGCGTATCACGCAACCTGTACAGCGACTTTAACATCAAATCCAGCGGCCTGATCCTGAACAACGCTACCAAATACACCCAAACAGAACTGGGCGGCTATATCGACCGCAATATGTTCCTGACCGGCAAAGGTGCCCGCGTTATCCTTAACGAAGTCACCAGCTCCAAAGCCAGCGTACTCAACGGCTATCTGGAAGTTGCCGGCAACAGCGCCAGCGTCGTTATCGCCAATGCCAACGGGATCAGCGTCAACGGTCTGGGCTTCATCAACACCGACAACGTCGTGCTGGCTACCGGCAAAGTAACGAACTGGGCCGACGGCAACATGAAATTCAGCGCGGCCAAAGGCGACCTGCTCATCAACGGCGACGGACTGAACGGACGCGATCCAGGACGGTTAGACCTTATTGCCGATAATATCACTATCGACCGCAGCGAACTGTGGGGCAATGAACTGCATATTTCAGCCGACGGACTGCTGGCTAATACCAGTAAGATCGGCGGCAGCGGGAATGTAGATATAACTGCCGGCAGCATCGAAAATACAGCTAACGGCTACATCGAAGCCGGCAAAGACCTGACCCTGGCAGCGGCCGGACTGCTGCAACAGAACCAGGCCACCAGCAAAGCCGGAGGTGATCTGAACGTCTCCGCCGGTTCGATCAATAACGAAGCGGCTTCCCTGCTGGGAGCAGGCGGCAACCTTACTGCCAGTGCGGCTGCAAACTTTGACAACACCGGTGCGACCATCATGGCCGGTGCTAAAGTCACTATCAGCGCCGACAGCTTTGCCAACAGCAGCTCGGCACTGGTCAACGGTACTGACCTGCAGCTGCAGGCAGAGCGTCTGACTAACGACAATGCCAATATCTATCTTACCGGCAGCGGCAATATCACCGCCGGCCAGCTGACCAATCAAAATATGGGCACTATCCATATCGGGAAGGACGCTGTGATCACCGCAGACACCCTGCTGAACACCAAAGCCGCTGTTGACGTGCTGGGCAACCTGTCAGTGCAGGCCGACAGCTTCACCAATACTGACAGTGCCTATCTTGGTGCAGGCCAAAAGTCCGACTTTACTACCGGCAGCTTTACCAACAGCGCCTTGGGCAGCATCTTTGTCAGCGGCGGCTTCACCGCAGACAGCACAGGCGATTTCACCAACGACGACGGCTTGCTGGCGTTGGGCAGTACCGGCAGCATCACGGCCCAGAACATTTATAACCAAAACGGCAGCAGCTACTATAATGGCTCCGTCATCAGCGCCGCCGGCGACCTGACGCTTACAGCCAGAGAGACATTGCTCAACCGTTCCTCGGATATCGAAAGCAAGAGCAATATTACCATAAACGCTGCTGACCTGATCAATAAAAAAGAAAACTTCGTCACCGACTGGGACGTGACCTATGAATATATCTCCTATAAGATCCCGCATCTGCAGGGCGGCGATTATTACGACGCCATGCGCGAATTTATCCGTACCATCCACACCGGCGTTATCAAAGAAGAGACCGCCGACGCCAACATCATTGCCAGCGGTAATATAACCATCAATGCCGACCACGATGTAACCAACCACTACAGCAAGATCATGGCCGGTAACGATTTGACCATTGACGCCGGCGGCACTGTCGAAAACGTGGGCTATCAGGGCACGATCCACCACGATGACCTGGGAGAGGATAACCACTACTGGAAATACAAAAAACACAGAAGGCTGCATATCGGCTGCCATATGGTCTATGGCACTACTGTCATTCCCTATGAAGATCACAACGTCTACGACCAGGACGCAGCCCCGGGCAGCGAAAGACTGGCAGTGCTGGGCGCAACCGGTACCGTAAAGATCAACGCCGGCAACGTCGTCAACAAAACCTTAGAGGCTGACGGCAGCCAATATGCCGACCGTGACAAAACCGTAAGCACCGACGTAGATGACAAGCTGACCGGCAACAGCGCGGCTGAAAGAAAGCCGCTGGACGACAACAAGCTGCTGGCGATCGACCAGCTGCAATACAACAACAAAATCTATCAGCTTAACGACGATCCCAGCGCCAGGTACCTGATCGAAACCAACCCCAAATTTGCCGACTACCACCAATTCCTCTCCAGCGACTATCTGCTGGAACGGGTAAAAGCCGACCCGGAAAAAGTAGCCAAACGATTGGGTGACGGCTACTTTGAACAGCAATTCGTTATCGAACAGATCGGACAGCTTACCGGCAGACCCTATCTGGGCAGCTACGGCAGCGACATGGAACAATTCCAGGCCCTGATGAACGCCGGCGCCGTAGCAGCGGAAGCCCTGAACCTGGAGATCGGGGTCAGCCTGACAGCGCAGCAGGTCGCCAGCCTGACCAGTGACATCGTCTGGCTAGTCGAAACAACCGTCAACGGCCAGAAAGTTTTGGTACCGCAGGTCTATCTGGCAGCAGTCCGCAGCGAAGACCTGCAGCCGGGCGGCGCTTTGATCGTCGGCGGCGACGTAGAAATATATTCCAAACAGGATATCCAAAATGTAGGTACCATCAAAGCCGATGGTACTTTAGATCTGCACGGCCAAAATGTCAGCAACCTGGGCGGCAGTCTGGCCGGCAACGATATCGCGATCACGGCGGCCGACAAGATCACCAATCAGGGCGGCAGCATCACTGCGCAGCACGACGCCGCTTTGCAGGCCCACGATATTATCAATGAGACCACAACCCAAAATACCACCTATAAAGAACTGCAGCAAACGACCGCAGGTAAAACTGCCGGCATCACTGCGGGCAATGACCTGCGTCTGGAAGCGGCAGGCGATATCACTAACAAAGGCGGCGTTCTGGCGGCAGATAACGACCTGACACTCAGTGCGGGACAGAACATCAATATCACCACAGTCGCCAACGAAAAACACGTAGCAGTGACCTACGGCAGTTCGGCAGCCGAGATCCACAGCGTCGAAAACCAGCAAAGCGCCCTGACAGGTAAAAATGTCAGCCTTACGGCCGGCAGCGACGTCAACATCAAAGGCGGCATTATCGCAGCAGCTGAAGATACAGCTATCAAAGCCGGCGGCGACGTCAATATCGCAGCCGTTAAAGACCTGCACAGCGAAGAAAGCAGCGTGGGCAGCCGCGGCAGCAACTATTATAACCACTCCCGCCAGGTCGATGAAACCGTAAAAGGCAGCCTCGTCGCCGGCACGGAAAATATCACCGTCAGCAGCGGCAGCGACATCAACCTGCAGGGCAGCAGCCTTGCCAGCGAAAAAGGCAAGATCGAGCTTGACGCCGGCAGCAATGTCAATATCACCAATGCGACAGAATACCACGAACGCCTGCAGGAATCGCATACCAAGGTCAGCGGCGTTCTCAGCAGCAAAACCACCGACATCTACGACTACAGCAATCTGGACGCTGTCGTCGGCAGTACCGTCAGCGGCAGCAGCGTTGTCATCAACAGCGGAGCCGATACCAACGTCAAAGGCAGCAGCGTAGTTGCCGATAACGACGTCAGCATCAAAGCCGGCGGCGACCTGAACGTGACCAGCGCCGAACAGACCAGTACCAGCGAATATATAAAACAGGTCAAAAAATCCGGCCTGCTCAGCGGCGGCGGTTTGGGCTTCACCATCGGCAAAGAACAGCAAAAAGACCAGTATGCCAACCAGAACACTGAGCAGGTAGGCAGTACTATCGGCAGCATCAACGGCAACGTCAATATCGAAGCCGGCAAAGATGTCAGCATCAGCGCCAGCGACGTGATCGCCGGGCAGGACATCAATGTAACCGGCCAAAACGTCACTATCAAAAGCGCCGACAATACCTATAACGCCCAGGAAAAACACGAATATAAAAAGAGCGGGATAACTGTGTCGTTGGGCACGCCGGCCTTATCAGTGGCTCAAAGTGTGCATGATACTATCAAAAAGGCCGACAGCGTTAAAGACGATCGTCTGAAAGCATTGATCGTTGGCAAAGAAGTCAGCGACCTGACCAAAAACGGCAAAGACAGCGTTCTGAATCAGACAAACAATGGCCTGCAGGACGGCTTTAATGCCGATGACTTTACCCTGACTGTCAGCATCGGCAGCCAGAAATATAAGAATGAGTCCAACAGCAGTACCACTATTGCCCAGGGCAGCAGTGTGCAGGCTGGCGGCAATGTCAAGATCACTGCAACTGAAAAAGATATCAATATCAAAGGCAGCAGTGTCAGCGGCGAAAATGTCGATCTTGCAGCCAAAGGCGATGTCAACATCACCTCCAGCGATAATATCAATACGGCCAATTCAGAATCCAAAGGCAGCAGCTCCAGTCTGGGACTGGGTTTTAACACTTCTGGACTCAGCGATATCAGTGCCGGCTACTCCAAATACAATGGCAAAGTCAAAGAAAACGGCACAACGCATACCAACAGCACAGTTACTGCCAATGACAAGCTGACCATAGAAAGCGGTAAAGATACCAATATCATCGGCGGCAAAGTCAGCGGCGACAGTGTGGAAATGAATGTGGGCGGCGATTTGAATATCGAAAGTCAGCAGGACAGCCAGAACTATGACGAAAAATATACTTCGGGCGGCTTAAACGTCAATATCAACTACGCAACAGGTGTAGGCGTCAGCGGCGGAGCCAGCAGCGGCAAAACCAACTCCGAATACAACAGCGTCACCGACCAGAGCGGTATCTATGCCGGCGAAGGCGGATTTGACATCACTGTCGGCAATAATACCGACCTGAAAGGCGCAGTTATCGACAGCGACGCCACGGCAGATAAAAATAACTTGACTACAGGCACGCTGACGTGGGAAGATATCGACAACAAAGCTGAATACGAAAGCAAGGATACAGGGATCAATGTCAGCATCAACAACGGTGCAGAGCAGAACGAAAAAGGTATTACGCCCAATATAGGTATGCCGGCCGAAGGCGAAGCCGAAAGCACTACCAAAGCAGGTGTAGCACAGGGAACTATCGAAATAACAGATAAAGAAAACCAAAAACAGAATATCGAAGACCTGAACCGCGATACCAAAAATACGCTGAACCAGCTGGAACAGATCTTTGACAAGCAGACAGTAGCTGAACGTAAAGAAATGGCAGCCCTGTTTGGTGAATTGGCGTATAATGTAGTACATAATATTGATGGTACGCCTGAACAAAAGGCAGCCTTACACGCTCTTGTAGGTGGTATTATGAGCGAACTTACAGGCAGCGGCTTCTTGGCGGGAGCCAGCGGTGCGGCAGTAAACAAACTGTTGAGCGATGAACTGAAAAAGATTGCCGATGGCGATCCGGCGCTGCATCAATGGCTAAGCGCAGCGTTAGGAGCGGTTGTATCCGATGTTGTTGCGGGCAATGCACAGGCAGGTTCAAGTGCGGCGGCCAGTGGGACGAAGAATAATGATTTAATGTTAACACCAGAAGAATTATCAGAATTAGTATTTGACAATGATAGAGCAGAAGAATATTGTAAGCAGCAAGGTATCCCTGCAACGCAAGAAAATATTGATAATTTAAAAACAGGATTTACTAATTTTGTTGAAGAAAATAGTGAGTCTGATGCTGTTATTGCAACAGGTGGTTTTGGTGTGGAAGGTAGTTATATATATGATTTAAAAGCCCAAGAAAGTTATTTAGCAGCTGGAGGATCGGGAGGTAAAGGTGCTATAGGAGTCGCTTTATCATTAGTAGCAATAAAAATAGTTTCTTCTGATCCAAGTATTGATCTTAACGATGCCAAAGTGAGAAAAGAGATTTTATCTGGAACAAGTATTGGTGCTAATTTTTATGTAGGAGTCGGTGGGGGAATATCAATTCCGTTAAATTCCCAATATAGCGGGCGCATAACGATAATTGTTAAGGGTATAGGAACGCCACAAGTAGGAATTAGTGGTTCTAATGCTCAAGCTGGAAGTGATATTGCTAATGATAGACATAATGAAGCTTTGGATAATAAATATGGTTCAGATTGAGGAGGAAATAATATGTTTTTACAAAACTTACTTAGATTTTACAAAACACAGACTAAAGTTAACATTGTATCAATGGTGATTCTAGGTTTTGTTTTATTATCAAGTTGGTTTTGGACTGGTAGTACAGAAAAATCAGAACTAGAAGATGAAATAAGGTTGAATATTCCGGATATTATGGTTTATGATTCCAAAGAAGCTTTAAAAGAAACACTTATAGTAAGCGCTAGAACACCGAATACAGCAATGGCTTCTAAGATGTTTTTAATAAGTAAAGATGGGGAAGAGATAAAAAAATACTATACAGATAATTTGTTAAAATTAGGATGGAAATATAGTGGATATGAAGCTCAAATTGATTATAGAGATAACGAGCATGATGCAGATATATTCTTTTTTGATAAAGGAGAATACAGATTTTTGCTTTATTTTAGTCCACCTTTAGAAGTGAAAAAGGAAAGTAAATATTTTTATAAAAAACCACAATATACAATCCATTTTGCAAAAAAAAGAGTATTAGATAAATAAGAACTATTAAACAAAAAGTTACTATTTACTGACACCTGAATGCAGGCAACAACATCAGTAACGAAGTCACTTGGCAAAAAGGTTATAGATGATTGAGGTAACTTTGTAATAAGAAATTGATAGTATCTTCTTATTTGATTTTAGAGTTTAGATTATTTAATCAACAAAGGAAAATATTAGAAACTATAATTTATGCATCTATCTGAGTAAAAGCTAACCCGCCAATATGGCGGGTTAGCTTAAAATTTCTATTATTTCATTTCTATAAATTGAACAGATATTTGACAAGCAAACAGTAGCAGAACGTAAAGAAATCGCTGCTCTGTTTGATGAATTGGCGTATAATCTAGTGACGGTAAGCTTGAACAAAAGGTAGCCTCACATACTCTTGCTGGAATACTAATCTACAAGATAGCATTGATTAGGGATGCAGTAAGTAATGCAATAAAGGATAATTTGTCGACATTTGATGTACAGAAGGGGATTAAATGATGTATGTATATATATTATTTTTAATTATAGTAGCTTTTTATGGAGCTAGTTATTTCGATTTGTTATCAACTAAGAATATACAGGCGGCTGCGAGTTTGATATTGCTTTGTGTATTTAGTAATATATTTTTTAGTTATTTAGATAATAAGTATTATTATAGTAAAAAATATTTATGGAACTTTTGCATTGGGATGTTTTTGTTTTCGTTTTTTATAATAGGATGTATATTAGAATTTCTTGGCTACATGAAATTTATTGCTTATTTTGGATTTTTATTGCCAATAGGACCGACGTTTTTTTTCTATGGATTAAGGACATTACTGTTTTTAAAGATAGAGAATGGTGAAGCGAATGATAAGATTACAAGAAACTATAAGTTAATAAAAAAATCTATGAATACATTATATTTTTTAGATGTATTAATGCTACTGTTATACATTATGGTTATTTGGAAAAGGTTTGTAATGTTTTTTCGTTCTGAAAGTACTAATCGTTGGAAAAGAAGTCAGCGATCTGACCAAAAACGACAAAGACAGCGTCCTGAATCAGACAAACAATGGACTGCAGGACAGCTTCAATGCCGATGACTTTCCCATGACTGTCAGCATCAGCCGCCAGAAATATAAAAATGAGTCCAACAGCACTACCACTATTTCCCAGTGCAGTAGTGTCAGCGGCTTCCTTGGTTAAACACAGCGTTAGGAACTGATGAGCAGAAAGGAATGAAGTAATGTGGTATTATATATTTTTTATTAGTATTTTAATATTATTTCTTTCAAGCATATATGAATGGTCGTCTCCAATGTATATATTATCTGGCGCATTTTTATTGTTCTGCTTGGGATTCGTTAAGATGTTTTTTGATAATTTAGATAGAAAATATTATTATAATAAAAAATACTTATGGAATTTTTCCTTAGGAATGTTTTTATTATTAATTTTTACAATAGGAAGTATTTTAGATGTGCTTGGATATATCGAATTCATCGCTTATTTTGCTTTTTTGTGGCCAATAAGTTTTACTTTCTATTTCTATGGTTTGAAAACGCTTTTATGGTTAAAGTTAGTTGATGATCAAACTAATGAAGGGGTATTAAAAAGATATAAAGTAATAGAAGAAACAATGAAAATATTTTATTTTGTAGATGTATTAGTAATTTTATTGTATATATTTCTTATTTGGGATAAAAGAATATAATAAATCATATATATGTGCTAAATATGAAAGTGATGCATTGGGAGCAGTAGATTATATAAATAAAACTAATATATTAGGAGTAGAAGCATATGTGGCTAAAGCTTGGTACAAGAGGAGATCCGCGAGTTATATATGTAATAATAATAGGGTTGATATTATTTGGATTACATCGAGGATATTATAGTCTTTATAATTTAAATAATGGACAGGAAAATCTAAAGGTAATTGGACAAGAAATAAAAAAAATAAACTATTTTGATTCGCATGTTAAATTACAGGCACGTACGTTGGATAAGCATATAGGTGGCGGAAGAGAAATAATAGATACATTGTATTATGATTTACCAGCAGATAGAAATGATATATATAATAAGTTTATGGAAAATGTTTACAAAAATAGTTGGAAAGAGGAGAATAATACTAATAGTTTTAAAAAAAATAATATAGTTATGTATGTTGTTTTTATGGAACCCAGCGAATATGAAGATATAAAACAGATGAAAGGGAAAGTTGCATGGAAAGTAAAAATGGAGATAAAATAAAAAATGAATGAACAAATATTAGTTATAGGAACTGTTGGTGTTTTAATTCTTACAATAATATTCACCAAAATAAATATTTTACACAAAAAATATTTCCAATTTATTTTTAATTTAATATTTTTTTCTTTTGTATATCTGTGCTTTCAATATAAGTATATGGATATCATGAGAAAGGGAATGATAATATATGGAGGTATTGGGCTATATTATTGGTTTAGAGAATGGAAAGAGAAAAAGAAATAATAAAAAGATATCTGATTTTGTAGATTTTTTTCAGTGATCGAAGGAAAGTATCAGCAAACGTAACAAGTGGTAAAGATACCAAAAATGCTCTGACGAATTTCGTCAGAGCATTTTGTTTGAGCAAGTATTGTTAAGTTAAGCACGCCTCACAGCTGTGGCGCTTCGGTGGCACCGGTCAGTCCGGCCAGGGCCAACAGCAGCAGCAGGGATTTCTGCTCGCAGACGTGGACGCCGGCAGGATCGAACCATTCGTCCAGCGTATGTGTGCCGTATTCAGTGCCGCCGCGTCCCAGCGTTACAGCCGGGATACCGCTTGCAATCGGCATATTGCTGTTGGTGCAGCCGCCTAAACGGGGCTGGGGCGTAATGCCGCAGGCTAAAGTTGCCAGCTTGGCCGCCTGCACCATCCGGCAGTTTTCCGGCTGGCTGCCGGCTGGCACGTCCATGATCTTGGTAAACGCTACCTGTACAACGCCCGGCTTGCCCCAGCGGGCATTTTCTGCATCGGCGCCCAGCTGAAAGGCCGCCAGTGCCTGCTGTTCCATTTGCACCAGCACCTCGGCGCTGTCCGAGCGCATATTGATCTTAAAATTGGCGCTTTGGGCAATACCGTGGATCGCCTGTCCGCCGCTGGCCAGGCTCACAGTAAAGGTAGTTTTAGGCACCTCCGGCACCTGCATATCGCTTAAAGCGGCAATAGCCCGCCCCATAGCCTGTACGGCGCTGGGTGTGCCAAAGGCCAGGTAGGCGTGGCCGCCGGGGCCGCTATAGGTAACGTCGTAATTTATCATACCCGTTGCGTTAAAATACATCACGTCATTACTGGGCCCGTCGATAGAAATTGCCGCCAGTATTTCCGCACCTTTGGCAGCGACAAGATGCTTCATGCCGCTCATAGCGCCCAAACCTTCTTCGGCCACAGTGCCGGCAACCATGATATCGTGATAAGGCTTCAGGCCGCAGCCTGCCAAAGCGCGGATAACAGACAGATTGGCCGCCAAAGCCCTGGTATCATCGCAAATACCCGGCGCATACAGCCTGCCGTCCTTTTCGATGACCTCATGCACCGAGCCGAAGCCGAAAACCGTATCCAAATGGCCTTCCAGCAGGATACACTTGCCGGTGTTGCCGCTGCCGTAGATTTTGCCGTATACGTTGAATTTATCGTCGATGACCACGTCCTGCAGTCCTGCCTCACGCAGCAGCCTGGCATAGTGCCTGCTGCGCTCCTCCTCGTGGAAGGTCGGCGCTTCGATCAGCACCAGCTCCTTTTGCTGCGCAATGGTCTGAGGCGCATCCTGCTCCAAAAAGGCCAAAGCCTGCCGGACCTGCCTGTCAGCTGTCAGTTTTTGAAAAATAAGTTCCAGATCCTGATCGAATCCTGTTGTCATAAAAAAGCCCCCTCAATGATTTTGATTAAATTATAACAAAGAAACTTTAGCCGGCAAATGCTTTTTTAAAATTGCGGTCAAATTCGGGACCAAAAAACTTTTGCGGCGGGCAAAAGTGTAATAATTGAACGTTGTGCTTTTAATGCAGCCGTTGCATATCAGCTTCCAGGCGATAGTGGTATAATAAAAGCATAAATGCGTAAAGCTGCCAGAAAGAAGGGGATTTTGTGACTTTAGAAAACGATTTACACAAGCTGATCGATAAAGCCCTGGCGTTAGGTGCTTCCGGCGCTAAAACAGTTGAGGTGGGCAAAATCAAGACTGGGGCCTGGACCCGCTGGAAATGCCAGTTCGGCTGTCCCAATTACGGCAAGACCCTGTGCTGCCCGCCCTTTGTACCCGGCTACGAAGAAACGCAAAAATTTTTGCGTGAATTTTCCCAAGGCATCATCGTTCAATATACGTTCAGTCTGGAAAACGTTGACAGCACGGACTTTGCCGCCGCCGACCTGTCGATGAGCAACGGGCTGCTGGATATTTTGCTGACGCTGGAACGGGAAGCCTTTTTGCAGAACCACTACAAGGCTTTTGCCTTAAAAGCCGGACGCTGCCGGTTGTGTGACCAGTGCAATTTAACAAAGTGCGTCCATCCCACCAAAGCCCGGCCGTCGCTTGAAGCCTGCGGCATCGACGTGATGGCCTTGGCCAACGATAACGGCTACAGTGCGGAAATTTTGCAGGGCCCGGTGCAGGAGCTGAAGATCTATGGTTTGCTGCTGGTTGAATAAAGCCTGCGGCTAAGCGGAAAAACTGTTGGTAAGGTTGTGACGATCACGCCGCTGACCTTGTGCGCTTGACCCTCTTTTGTAAAAGGTTTATAATCAAATTAGTAAGAAAAGTTCGAAAATTAAGAACAAAATTGCAGTAAGAGACAGGAATGGAGGGTTTTTATGAAAAAGTCAACTAAACTCATTTCAGCAGTTTTGGCATCGCTGATGCTGCTGGCCGCAGGCTGCGGCAGCGACAAGCCGGCCGAAAAGAAAGCCGGCGGCCCGGAAGAAAAGGTACTGACGGTTTATTCTGCCCGCAGCGAGCAGCTGAATAACGCAGTCATTCCTCAGTTTGAAAAAGATACCGGCATCAAAGTCAATCTGGTCGTAGCCGGTACCGGCGAAGTCCTCAAACGTGCCAAATCCGAAAAAGACAACCCGCTGGGCGATATTCTGTGGGCGGCTGACGAAACCATGCTGTCCTCGTCCAAAGACCTGTTTATGGAATATACTTCCACCGAAAACGATAAAATGATGGACGGCTTCAAAAATAAAGCCGGCGTCTTTACCCCGGCCTTTGCCGATCCTACGGTGATGATCGTCAACACTGAACTGGCCAGCGGCATGAAGATCGAAGGCTTTGAAGATCTGCTGAACCCGGCCTTAAAAGGCAAGATCGCTTTCGGCGACCCTGTCAACTCCAGCTCGGCCTTCCAAAGCCTGATGGCTATGCTGTACGGTATGGGCAAAAACGGCGACCCCATGTCCCCGGAAGCCTGGGACTATGTCGATAAATTCATCGCCAATCTGGGCGGCAAAATGTGCAACAGCTCCAGTCAGGTCTATAAAGGCGTCGCCGGCGGCGAATATGTAGTCGGCCTCACCTGGGAAGACCCGGCAGCCAACCTGGTCAAAAATGGCGCTAAAGTACAGGTCGTATTTCCGGTAGAAGGTGCTATTTTCCCCGGCGAATCCGTACAGATTTTGAAGAACTGCAAGCATCCTGAAAACGCTAAAAAGTTTGTCGATTATATGCTGTCTGAAAAGATCCAGAACGCCGTCGGTATGAACCTTACCGTGCGTCCGCTGCGCAAAGGCGCGACCCTGGCTGCTTACATGACTCCTAACGATAAGATCAAATTAGCTCCTAATTATGATGAAAAATGGGTTTCCGAAAATAAAGCCAAGATCACCAAAATGTTCAGCGAACATATGGAAAAATCCATGTAATTGATTTTCACTACAGCAAACAGGCAAGGGGACTCGCAGGAGTCCCTTTTGTCTTATCAAAATAAAAAGGCGGTTATTTTATGAGTGTAGCGATCAACATCGACAATGTCATCAAACGCTTCGGCAAGGATACGATTATCAACGGCCTGTCAGTAGATGTGCGCCCCGGCGAGTTTTTTACGCTGCTGGGCCCCTCCGGCTGCGGCAAAACGACTTTGCTGCGCATGATCATCGGCTTCAACTCTATCGAAGGCGGCACGATCAAAATAGATGACCAGATCATCAATGATATCCCGACCCACCTGCGCAATATGGGTATGGTCTTTCAAAACTATGCTATTTTTCCGCATATGTCCGTCAAGGATAACGTCGCCTTTGGCCTGAAAAACCGTAAGGTGCCCAAAGCACAAATGGAGGCTCAGGTAGAGGAGATATTGGAAACCGTCAAGATCGGCCACCTGAAAGACAGGATGCCGACGCAGCTTTCCGGCGGCCAGCAGCAGCGTGTGGCTTTGGCCCGCGCTATAGTTATCCACCCGCAGGTGCTGCTGATGGACGAACCGCTCTCCAATCTCGACGCCAAGCTCAGAGTCGAGATGCGCAACGCTATCAAGCTCATCCAGCAGCAAATCGGTATCACCACAGTCTATGTCACCCACGACCAGGAAGAAGCGCTGGCCGTTTCCGACCGCATCGCCATTATGAACAACGGCATCATCCAGCAGATCGGTACGCCGAAAGAGATCTATCAGCGGCCCAACTGCGTCTTTGTCGCTACTTTTATTGGTCTGTCCAATATTCTGGAAGCAGAGCTCAAAACTGATGCCGCTGCTAAAGTCCTTGATTTTGGCGGTTATCAGGTGCCGATGACTAATTTGGCGCCGGCAGCCGCTGACGGCAGTAAAGTAAAGGTCTCAGTGCGCCCGGAAGAATTCGAGATCTGCCCTGACGGTACGGCAGGACTTGCTGCCGTAGTCGAGCACAGCGTCTTTTTAGGCGTTACTACGCATTATTTTATGCGTCTGGAAAACGGACAGGAAATAGAAGTGATCCAGAACTCCGGCGTGGAAGATACCATACCAAACCAGACTACGGTACGCCTGCTGGTGCAGGCCGCCAAGATCAATGTTTTTACGGAGGACGGGAACACGACCCTGATAGTTAGGGGGGATCGCTGATGCCTGCTGCCAGAAAATTCAATCTGTGGCTGGGGATAGCCCTGGTCATTCTGTGTTTCTTTGTGGTTTTTGTCGTCTATCCGCTGATCCTGATCCTGTATAAAAGCGTTATCGACGCCGAATCGTCGCGGCTGACGCTGGACTATTTTACCAAATTCTTTGCCCGCAAATATTATTGGAGCACCCTGGTCAACAGCTTTTATGTCACCGTCTGCTCCACGCTCATTGCCTCCGTTATTGGCCTGCCCATGGCTTATGTGCTGCGCAGCGTCAAGATACCGGGTAGTAAATACCTCAACATCCTCATAGTTATTTCCTATCTGTCGCCGCCGTTTATCGGCGCTTACGCCTGGATCCAGCTTTTAGGGCGCAACGGCTTCATCACGCAGATCGCCAACTCGGTCTTTGGCGTCAAGCTGGGTGGCATCTACGGCTTTGCCGGCATCGTGCTGGTTTTTGCCCTGCAATCCTTTCCGCTCATTTATATGTATGTGTCAGGAGCCCTCAAAAATCTGGATAATTCGTTGAATGAAGCGGCCGAAAGCCTGGGGCTGACCGCCTTTCAGCGTGTACGCCAGATCATTCTGCCGCTGGTGATGCCTTCGCTTTTAGCAGGCTCGCTGCTGGTCTTTATGCGGGTCTTTTCCGATTTCGGCACACCGATGCTGATCGGCGAAGGCTTTAAAACCTTCCCGGTCTTGATCTACACCCAGTTTATGGGTGAAGTCAGCACCGACGATCACTTTGCCGCCTCGCTGTGCGTCATCGTCATCGTCATCACCCTGCTGCTCTTTTTCCTCCAGCGTTATATCGCTGGGCACTATTCCTATTCCATGACGGCGCTGAAGCCCATGGAAGCAGTGGAAGCTAAAGGCAGCAAAAAATTCTTCTCCTATCTTTTTGTCTACGGCATCACCTTTTTAGCCATGCTGCCGCAGCTTACAGTCATCTTCACCTCGTTTTTAGAGGTCAGCGGCGGCGCGGTCTACACCGGCAGTTTTTCGCTGCAGAACTATATGAATACCCTGTTTGCCAAAGACAACAACTCTATCACCAATACCTATCTTTTTGGTATCTGTGCTATTTTCATCGTTGTTTTTATGGGTATCTTCATTTCCTATCTTACAGTGCGCAAGCGTTCCTATGTTACGGAAGTGCTGGATACGGTCACCATGTTCCCGTATATCATTCCCGGCTCGGTTCTGGGTATCTCGTTTTTGTATGCCTTCAACAAGCAGCCGCTTATTTTAAGCGGCACGGCGCTCATCATCATTATTTCCCTGGCTATACGGCGTATGCCCTATACCATCCGTTCCAGTACGGCCATCATCACCCAGATCAGCCCCAGTATCGAAGAAGCTGCTATCAGCCTGGGCGCGACCGAATTCAAATCCTTCTGGAAGGTGACGGTGCCCATGATGCTGCCCGGTGTTCTGGCCGGCGCTATCATGAGCTGGATCACCCTGATCAGCGAGCTCAGCTCCTCGATCATCCTGTATACCAGTAAAACCAGCACGCTGACAGTCGCCATCTATACCGAAGTCATTCGCAGCAATTTCGGCAATGCGGCGGCTTATTCTACCGTGCTCACCTTAACGTCCATCATCTCGCTGTTGATCTTCTTCAAACTTACCCATAACAAAGACATCAGCGTGTAAACACACAACAAAAAAGCAGTGGATATAAAAAACGAGGCTGGATCTTTTTCCAGCCTCGTTTTCTCTTTAAAAGTCCGTTTTTAGTTCACTCACCGTATATTTTTGCTGCAAATGGTTGATGATCTGCCTGACGCGCTGCTTACTCTTTTCGACGTCGCAGTCCGGGCAGCGGGTGGAAGCCTTAGCCGCTTCGGGGTCAGTCAGCCGGGCCTGCATTTTGTGCCGGGCCCGTGCTTCCGCCAGCGCCACGTCCATATCATACAGCCGTGGAAAATGGGTGCCGGCCGCTAAAAACTTCACGCACTCCATAAACAGGCCGGCGTCTGTAGCCTTATACCGCTCCAGCCATACCTGCTGCAACCGCTGACGGCTGGCCGCTGAATCGCAGGGCAGATACAGCCCGGCGGCCCGCCAGCGCTCCATCGCCTCGGTGATATGCCGGTAGCCGGTAAGCTCCGTCATATCGTTATCCCCAAAAGCAGCCGCAGCTTTTTGATCGCCCTGCTGCGGTGCAAACTCACTGTACGTGTATCCAGATGCAGCTCGCGCCCGATCATCTGCAGCGACTTGCCTGCCAGCAGTCCGGTGATCACGTTGGCCTGCTGCCGGGGCAGCAGCGGCAGACACTCCCGCACCAGCCACAAACGCAGCCTGCTCAGCTCGGATAACTGGAATTCACGGTAGGTTTGTACGTCCTGCTTCAGTGCGGCTTCCTGATTGCTGCTGCCCTCCATTGTTTCTACAGACTGCTGCCGCCTGATCGCGGTATGCAGCTCCGTACGCATTTTATTGGCGACAAAGGCCGCGATCCGGTGAATATCGTCGCCTTCCTGCCAATCCTGTACAGCCTTCAAGATCCCCAGGTTAGCTATCTGCAGGGCGTCTTCGCCCAGCCTGTCTGTGCAGACGCTCTGGCGCGCCAGCTTTACGGCCAGCCCTTCAAAGCACTGCAAAAATTTCAGCAGCGCCGCTTCGCTGCCACACTTGGCGTCTTTCAATAAAGCTTCAAAATCAGGGATATCGTGTTGGCGTTTTGCAGATCTTTTTATCAAAACAACAGCTCCTTAGTCTGTATAAGCAATAGTAGTAGTCGATCCCAAAAGCGCACAGGCAAACTCGCGCGCCGTCAGCCCGTCCAGGCAGCAGCTGCACACCATGCCCGCGCAGGTCTCCAAATATTCTTCACCTGTGCAGATCGTTTCACCGCACAGGCAGCAGTCATATACCGCCCCGCAGTCCTTTTCCGGCGGCCTCAGCCAGTCAGCTTCCGCCCTGGCCAGGCTGCCCATGCTAAATAAGTCCCTCCTTCTTTAAACGGCGTTTCAAAGCCTTGCGCATCAGCTCGCTGCAGTTTATGCCTGCCGCCAGCGCTTCGCGGCGCAGCTTGTAGGGCAGGGTAACGTGCAGGCTCACCAGGTCGGCATCGTCAGCCGGCAGGTTCACTGTGCGCACTTTGGGCTGGCCTGATGCTGCCTGGCAGTTCTGTCCGGTCAATAACGGGCAGTGCGTCAGCAGATAAAACAAACGGCTTTTCAAAGTCTCCTCGTTTACTGTTTGGGAAATTGGTTTGATTTTTGTCATATTGCTGTCCCTTTCGCGAGTAAAATTGGCCTGTCCTTATCTTCTTCTCAGTACGTTAGCACTACTATAAAACATAACTTAACAATCTTTACTGGTTTTATTCAGGCTAACGCAGGAGATAATTGCTGACCCCAAACGCTGACCTACGCCAGAACGCTAACGTAAGAGCCAAAAGAAAATTTAATAAAAGAAAAGGTAGACCCTCTCACTATATATAGGGCAGCGAAAGGGGCAAAAAACATACAAAGCTAAAAAAATATTTTTCCAAAAAATCTGAACGCAAAAAAATAAAACGGCCAAAGCAAGCTCTGCTGCGGCTGATGAAGCTTTTGTAAAAAAATAAATAAAAATTTGCGCGGCCTTGTATGTTTTTTGGGGGTCTGCCTGCCCTATATATAGTGAGAGGGTAATGCGGCAGACCGCCGGCTGCCCCTCAAAAATATACAGGGAGGAATACAAAATGCTCGTATCATCACCACAAAAAGTATCACTCACGCAAGTCGCCGTCATGGCGCAGGCAGCCAAAGGCCGCATCGCGCAGATCTATCTGCACTGGACGGCAGGCCGCTATGGACAGGTCTACGACGATTATCATCTGAACATCGACGCCGACGGCACAGTTTACTGCACCTGCGACAGCCTGACCGAACAGAAAAGCCACACCTGGAAACGCAACAGCGGCAGCATCGGCATCGCCCTGTGCTGCGGGCTGGGCGCACTGGCTAACCACGGCCACGACGCGGATCTGGGTGTTTTTGCCCCCACCGAAGCGCAAACCGACAAACTGGCGCAGGTACTGGCCTTTCTTGCCAAAGGACTGGATATCTTCCTGCTGCCGTCTACTGTCATGACTCATTGCGAAGCCGCGCTCATCGACGGCTACGGCCCTTACAGCGCCGATCCCCAGACCCGCTGGGACTTGTGGTATATCCGTGATTCACCCGGTGACGGCGTCATGCGCCACGGCGGACTGGTACTGCGGGGCAAAGCCCTGTGGTATTACAGCCGGCTGAACTGAAAGCAGGCCAGATGCCACAACAAAACAAGTAACCAATACAACAAACAGAGGAGCGAAAACCATGCCAACAACTAAAACAGCAACATCCTACAAATTATCCTTAGCCGTAGAAAACGGTGTCAACGCGCTGGGAGCGGCGCAGGTCAAATCTGTATCTATCGGCAGCGTTAAGCTGGATGCAGAAGACGACAAGTGCCTTGCCGTCGCCAATGCCCTGAGCGAGCTGATGAGCCATGAGGTAGTCAACGTCTACGTGACGGAAAAGGCCGAGCTGGCTCAAGCGGAATAATTTTACAAATTATCCGCTTGTTTTTTAGATTTTCTCGACTTTCTTAAAAGAAAGTCAGCAAAGAACTTCAGCGCTGTTAAGATTTGGATTGCGCTTCACTCGCTGTACGCGCTCCGGGCAACTCGGTATCACAATGAAAGATTAAAAAGCTATGCTGTGCATAGCCTGCCGATACCTCAGACATACCCTGCGCTTGCTTGCAGCTGCGTTTCGCTCATCTGCCAAATCTTCCCAATGCGCTGTAAAACCTCCTGTATCGTACAAATTATTGCTGGCAAAAGTTTGTAGTTTATCGTAAGTTATCAAGTTTATTACTAACTTACTACAGCACTAAAATGTGCGATCCAGAGGTTTTGAGCGCACATTGTGGTCAAGTCCGTTGTGTGCGATGTGAGCTGTAAGTGCTGGAAGGTTTGTTTGAGGCATTGCTTCTTTCTTACTAAAGATTTTATTTGTTTGTCAATGCCGAGTTGCCTGGAAGCCGGACAGCGAACAAAGCTAAACAGGACTTGCCACAGTGCGCAAGCTTCTTTACGCAGCTTGCTTCTGGAAGAAAGCTGCATATAAAAAAGAAAACCAAAATTAAAATCTTTGAACCAAAATCCAAAATCCACAATCAAAATACAAAAGTCCAAAAAGACAAAAAAATAAAGTAGGCGCAAAACCTACAAAAAAGGAGCAACCACCATGGAAAAAACACTCGAACTCATCTTCACCAAAAGCGACGGCGCTAAAAAAACCCTCAGCATCGCCGACCCGCGCGAAGGCCTCACCCTTGCCGAAGCCAAAACAGCTGCCGATAAGATCATCGAAGTCAACGTCCTTACCAGCGGCGGCCTGGAATTGACCGAATTTACTGAAGCCCGCATCAAAACAGTTACCATCGACGTGCTGGCCTAGTGGATACGCAGGAAATATTCAAAGCAGTTGGCAATTTTGGCTTCCCGATAGTATTGAGCTGGTACCTGCTGCTGCGCATGGAGCAGCGGCTGGACAAGCTGGGCGACTGCCTGCATGAGCTGAGCAGCGCCATTGTCAAAGAACAGGGTAAAACTGAATAAAATACTGAAATCTGCTGTGCGGTCATGCCTTCGACGTGGCATAAGCCTGTATGGTTTTGGGACAAACAAAAAAAGATAAGGCGACGCAAACCGAAAGGTAAGCGTCGCCTTATCTTTTCTAAAACGCATTATACGCCTTTAAAATAACAAATGCAAGTTATTTTTTTATAAAAACAACAAAGTGTAATAAAGATTTCTAGAATAAAAACAAAAGTATACCTATTTAATATAAGGCTTAATAGAGGACAGTAGTATCGTAAAGCTTCTGTGACCTTCTTTACCGGCAAGACTTGAAAAAAATTTACTTATGCAAAAAAGTAAATGTCTTGCGGGGGGGTACAAGTGTGGTAATATTTATATTAGAAAAGAATATACATAAAAGCTCAAAAAAGAAGCGTTATGATGATATATTTTGAAATATTTGAAATATATTTATGATTCATAGAAAAACAAAAGAGGTGGTTTATGAAAAGGTTGACTCAGGAAGGGGAAGTTTTGCAGCGTAAAAATCAAATTATAGAAATGGGGTATTAGTATGTCGATAAAAGAAACCAAAAGGAAGATTCTGGCACAGAAGGTTTTATGTTCGCTGCTTGCAGCGGGAGTAATGTCGGTAGTCCTGCCTGCCTGCACCTGGGCGGCAGATATGGATAAAACTCTGACTGGAAGCCAGGAAATAATAGAAACTATTGATGGTAAGAATATCGAAGGCAAATCGACATTGACAGTTACAGATTTTACTGGCAGCGTAAATACAGTGCAGAATTTTGATAAGGTGATTATCAAAGATAATTCGGTGATTGCATTTAATGATAGGCTTGCTGGTGTTGCGGATGAAGTGAGCGCCGATGCAACGACGACAGTCACCGTCAATGGTTTGGTCAAAGCAACTGCTAATCAGACCATTTCACTTAATGGCACTACTTTTATCAACAGTAATGTATGGGCATCAGGAACGAATGCCATCATCTCTATCGGTGGTGGCGATAAAAAAACAGTTATCAATGGTAATGTTTATGGCAATAGTGAGGGTGAAGTCACCATAAAGCTGCATACGGCTGATTCGCATATTGCAGTTAATCCCAAGGGCAATGGCTTGAACTATATTGATGCTGTAAGTGGTAAAGTTACTATCAGCGGTATCGAAGGAACTTCCGTAACTACAAATACTTTAAGCGCAGCAGGCGGAGGTATCGCTACTGTTACCGGTGCTGGCATGAAGGTTACTGTGGAAACGGAAAAAGCCCAAAAGGCTGCCGTAAGTGTTTCACAAAGCAGTACAGCAACACTGGGGACGGTTGCGGGACAGCTGGCAAAGCTGACAGCAAAAGGTACTGGCTGCGGATTGTTGGCAGATAATGAGGTCGGTAACGTAAATTTGTCTAAAGGACCGGAACTCAATGTAGCGGCTGATAATGTTTTTGCTTCAGCCAGTAACGGCGTTGGTATTTGGGCGAATATTTCTAATATTTCGGCAGGAGATAATGTGAAAGCGCCTGTAATAAATATTTTGGGCAAAAACATAACTGCTTCCGGTAATATGGGCGCTGTAATAGCGCAGGACGGTATTGTTAATATCGGCAGTTTGGATAATCTTGCAGAAAATGTTACTTTAAGGGCCGTGGAAAATAATACTACTGATGCCTCTGTTATTTATGTGCGTGGATATTCTTCGGATCAAAATACAGGAACCGTAAATATTTACAGTAAAAACATTAAATTGGAAGCTGTTGCAAATGGAGCTGCTATAGCTGGTAATGGCGGCGGACACGAAAAAGTAAATTTGGACGCTACAAATGAACTGAATATATCCGGTTCGATAATGGGTTATAATGAAGATCAACAGCCTGATGGCACAAGTAAGATGCAGATCAATGTCAATCAGGATATTGTTAAAGCGGGCAAAGTTATCATCAATGGCAAGCAGATATTGGCCGCTGATCAGAGCAGTATCAATATCAAAGGCGGTAATGGTTCTGTTATTACTGCGGATATCGATGCGGGCATTTCTAAGAAAAGCGGCGGTAAGATAGACGTCGATTTTGCCGATGGCGGCACTGTGACCGGTAATATTACTGCGCAAAATGGCGGCAGTATCAGTGTCAAAGGCGCGGATATCTTTGGTGCGATCAATGTTGACGGTGGGAATTATACTGGAACCGATACAACTTTGAAGGCAACGACAGATACATTGGCCGTATATAGCGGCACTGACAAGAGCGCCGTGATTGTAAAAAATAATGGCAAGGCTGTATTTGACGGCAGTAAAACAGAAATCAAAGTTGATGCAGATCATGCCGGTAAGGTTTACGGCGTCATCTTAAAAGATGGCGAAGCTGAATTTAATGCGGATAATACTGTTATCGACGTTACTAATAAAAATGGTATTAAAACTTGGGATTATGCAGTAGATGTGAAAGATAATTCCAAAGTAACTTTTGGTGGCAAAGATGTAAATATTAAAGCTAACAAAACTGATTATACAGCGCAAACATTTACTGTAAGGTGCGGGTCTACAGCAGATTTTAATAACCAGGGTGCAACGGTTATCAGTGCTGCCAGCAATGCCAGTGTTACCGCTTTAGATGTAAAAAATGGCGGTGTGATGAATGTTAATAGTGCGTCTTTTACTATTGATTCTGAAATTGCAGAAGGCAAAGAGGCTGCTATTAATGCTATCGGTATCCAGATCCATTCGGAAAGTAATCAGCCTGAGACTACCAAACTTAATATTGGTAATGCTGTTAAAGATTTTTCTATCAATGTTAAAGGTCAGGGATATGATTACGATGGAACGCCATATTCCAGTGGTACAGCTGCTTTGAAAGCAAGCGACAGTGCCAAAGCTGATATCAGGGCCCAAAAATTTACGGCTGATGTATTGTTTAATAACTCAAGCTCCGGTGATGGTAATCACAATATTATGGCAGGGCTTTGGACGGAAGATAAGGGTAAAATAACTGCCGGTGAAGGTACTAATGTTATTATCAATGTAACGAAGACTGGTCCGGCCGCAGCAAAAGCCTATGCTGTTTGGAGTAAGGGTACTGAAAGTGATATTTCTTTGCTGGGCAATACTTCAATAGGTGCTTATGGAAAAGACGCTTCTTATGCCCTGTACGCCGAGGACGGCGGCCAGATCACCGTCGGCAGCGAAGGCAAAACTGTCAGCCTGACGGGCGACGTGGTTGCTGAAAACAGCGGCGTTGTTACGCTGGCAGGTGATACCAACACTGTTAAAGGCGTTGTTACGGCCAATGGCGGCAGCGTTGTTTTGAATGGCAGCGACAATGCGGATTATACTGTGGATAAATTTGTTACGGCGGGCAGCGGCAAGATCACTGTCAGCGGCGGCACTTTGAATATCGACAATCTCAAAGATGATACGGATAAAAAGAAATTTGATTTAGCCGGTAATTCACTGGAAGTTACCGGTAAAGGTGTGTTGCAGGCAGCAGCAAAAAATATTTTTGATGCAACGGGAAGTTCTGCTTCTAAAGTAGCCGATGCTGTAGATGCGAAGGTTCTCTTTAACGGCGGCAAGCTGGCTGTCAGCGATGACAGCTATAAGTTGGCTGATAGTAAAGCCTACAGCACTGCTTTGGCAGCAGCGGAAAGCAATGCGGCTAAAACAACTCTGGTAATGACCGGTACACTGCAAGGTGAAATTGAAGATAATAAGGCAACAGTAGAAGATTTAGCACCTACAGATGCAGTGCATACCAATGTTACCGGTACGGTCAGTGATAGTACGCTGAACGTAGGCAGTGCAGGTACCGGGTTACCTGATACTGGTGATAATGGTACAACTGTAAACAATAACTTGGGCGTCAAAGACCTGGATTTCAGTGGCAGCGGTAGCACGGTAGAGAGTGCAAAGGTCAATATCAGCAACGATACCGGACTGACGTTAGTCGGCGACGGCAGTGGTAATTTGCTGAAAGGAACTAGTAATGATAGTTCTAAGAATACTGTAACGGTAGGCAGTACTGAATCTGGTGGTTCAGCCGGAACGCTGACCTTGGGCAGCACTGCGGTAACCAACAGCGGCGGCACCTTGAACGCCGAGGTAAAAGTGCAGGCTGACAGCCAGATGAAAGTTGAAGCAGGCAGCTTCACCGTTAATAAAATCGAAGCATCCCAAGGCACAGTAGCCGTCAACGAAGGCGCGGCCTTGAAAACCACAGAGCTGATTATCGGTACGTCTACCGGCAAGCCTGATACCAGTACCGCAGGTGCAGTACACGCGGCAGGTACCGTAGAAGTTGACAAGCTAACCGTAAATAAAGGCACAGTAGCCGTTAGCGGTTCTCTGGCGGCTAGCGAATTAAAAGCGTCCGATGGTGCTTCCATCGCAGTCGGCACATCTGAAAATGCCGGCACGCTGACTGCCAAAAAAGTACAGTTGAATGGCGCCAGCATCGTCCTTGACCCTGCATGGAGAGATGGCAATACTATAGCTACAGCCTCCAAAGCAGGCTTGGAATTTGCCAATAGTCATCAAATCGACGGCAAATTGACCGTCGGCCAGAACTCCGTTTTAAGCTTGGGGACTACTGATACCAGCAAAGCCGAAGCGGCTTTTGCCGCAACAGGCCTGATCTGGGGTAAAAATGATATCACTGCCGCCTTGTATATCGATACGGCGCAGACTTTGGATAACTCTAACGGCGGTATCAAAGTAGACGGCACCATGACCCATGAAAGCTTAAGTGGTTTCGCCGAAGCCAACACGGCAGAATTTGCCGATAAATCACTGCTGATGGTAACCAGCGCTGTCGCAACGACAAATGACGGCGCTTTAAAAGCAACTAACAGCGGCAAATTGACCGTAGACTCCGGCGCTAAACTATACATCGCCGACGCACAGGCCGGCCAAACTTATACGGTTGCCAGCGGCTTTAGTGCCAAAGAAAGCAGTGTCGATCAGAAAGGCTGGAAGGGCGACAACCTGCTGCTGAACAAACTGGTCACAGGTACTGGCAACTTTGACAGCAACAGTGGCAGCTTTACCGTAAGCACGAAAAAAGTAAAAGCCAATGAAGCCTTGCCGGGCGTAGCCCTGCCAAATATTCTGGACGCCATGACATCAGATACCAATTCGGAGTACGCAGGCGTAAAATACCTGAGCAATGCGATCAGCGGCCTTAACACCGACGCACAGACCATTGCCAGCGTCAACGCTTTCGCACAGGGCGCAGAAAACAGCGGTGCCAGTCACAGCAGTGTTTTAGCAGCCTTTGATACAGGTTCTATCGTACAGGGACACTTGTCACTGGCAAACAAAGGCAATGAGCAGCGGCGACAGCACCGGCAGCGCCTCCAAAAACGAATATGATTTCTGGGGCCTCAGCTACTACGGCGGCATTCGTAATGACGATACCAATTTGATTTTTGACGTTGGTTACAGCAAAAACAGCAGCGAGATCAAAGGTGTGGTCAACGCCGATCCCGATACCCGGATCATTACCTTAGGCGTGAAGGGTGAAAAAATGTATACTAACGGTCACGGTACTAAATTTGTACCGTATGCCGGCCTGCGGTATATGAATGTGGATACTGACAGCTATACCGGTACGATCGACGGCAAAACCGCGGCTCATTACAGCCCGGACAAAGCCAATTTGTGGCTGCTGCCAGTAGGCGTCAGCATTACCAACGAAACTGTTAGCGAAAGTGGTTGGAAGGTGCGCCCGACAGCAGATATCGCTTATGTCTGGACGATGGGTGATAATGATAATGCCATGGGCATCACTGTACCGGGCATCAACGCGCAGGACCGTTTGGGCTATGAGCTGATGGACAGCGGTTTCTTTGTAGGCCGCCTGGGCTTGGAAGCCGAGAAGGATGACTGGACTTACGGCGTCAGCTACAGCTACCAGAAGGGCAGCGACGCACAGAGCAATAAATGGTTTGTTGATGTGAAATACAGTTTTTAATTTGAATACAAGTAAATAAAGAGCAGTAACACGCTCGAAACCACCTTCGTTGTAGTTTTCGACTACTTCGGAGGTGGTTTCTTTGTAATGTCTTTTTTATGGAATAGTCCACGGTCTATGTTTTTGATTGTGTATTAAAATATTGCAGGCGTCGGAGGTTCTTTCAGCCAAGTTTATTCATTATTTAAGTTGTGTTAATTAAAGAAAGCAAAACAGCTAATTTACTCGGGAATAATCTAAATATTGTCAATAGCTAAAAAACTTGAAAGAGAACATAATGAAATTAAAGCAAAGACTTAGATGTTAAACAAAAATAATGCTTTTATGAAGCATTTATGCAATTTTGTTGAAAGGAGGCGTACATCATGGGTGTCCATATTTTGACAGCGAACATTCTAGGAAGTGGTTTACTGGCAGTCATTTTAGGCGCTTGTTGGTGGCTTATAAAACAGTGATAGTTGAAAGATGCGCCGCCGGAAAAAGGAAGAACAGGCAGATAAGATCAAAAGATCTTGTCTGCCTGTTCTTTTTCTATTCAAAAATAGCTTCGTTTTTGAAGGCGGTGCCGAAATCGGTAAAGTTCAGGCTGGCGCCTTTAAAATCGGTTTCATTGAGGAGTGCTTTGTCAAGGGTCGCGTTATTGAGGTTGGCGTTCTGCAGCAGGGCCTGGCTCAGGGTAGCGCCTGTCAGATCGGCATCGCTCAGGTTGGCGTTGTTCATTTTGGCGTTAAAAAGATTGGCGTTATTTAAAACAGCGCCGTGCAGATTGGTGTTATACAGCCAGGCATAGGCCAGGTTAGCCTGTGTAAAATCGGCTTCCAGGCAGTTGCTGCTGTCCAGTGTTGCTTCCTGAAGGTTGGCCAGGTAAAACACGGCAAATTGCAGGTCGCAGTTGGCTATTTTGGCCCTGAAGGCGTTGGCCTGGGTAAAGTCGGCCGTTTTCAGGATGCTGCCGTTGAAGTTAGTATAGTTGAGCTGCGCTGCTTTAAAGCTGGCGTTGTCGAGTTGGGCGTTGGTCAGGACTGTTTTGGTCAGGACGGCTTTGTCCAGAACCGCTCCGTCCAGTTTGGTTTTGACCAGTCGGGCCCCGGTCAGATTGCTGCCGGTCAGGTTGGCGCCGGTCAGGTCCAGATTGCTCAGTTCCGCTCCGGAAAGGTCGCCGTAGGGGCAGCTGCCGCTGCTGAGCAGGGTATCAAGATCGTAGCTGTTGTAGGCCGAGACTGGTGCTGCAATAAGCAGCAGGGCCAGCACAGCGCCGTAAAATTTTTTTTTCATGGTGTTCTCCTCAAAGTAAAGTATTAGTCTTCGTCAAGCAGGGCCACAAGCTCCTGCGGGTCATCGGGCAGTCTGTCTATGAGCTGCCAGGGCCGGCAGGCTGCCAGTTCGGCTTCACTGTGGGTGGAGCCGGCCAGCACGATCAGGCTGCGGGCTTTGATGGCCTGGGCGCAGCGAATATCGTTGGGAGTGTCGCCGATGATGATAATGTCGTCTGGCGTTACGGCAGGGTCGAGCAGGTAGAGACGTTGCCAGGCTGTCCGGGCCAGTTCGCAGCGGTCTTCGCTCAGTTCGCCGCAGGCGCTGTAGCGGCTGTCAAAATATTGGTCGATGCCGTAGTGGCGCAGCTTGGTAAAGGCGCCCATCATGGTATTGCCTGTCAGCAGACAGGTTTTATAGCCGGTTTCATGGTCGGCAAAGTATTGCAGTGTTTTTTGGACGTTGGGCATCAGGCTGCCTTGATGTGTGGGCAGGTATTGCGGCAGCAGCCGGTGATAGAGGATCATGAGCCCGGCGGCATCGGCGGCGTTGCAGCTGCCTTTGATGTCGCGGATGACCTGCTTGAAGATGTGCGAGTCTGTGGCGCCGCCCAACATATGCGAGAATTGAAAGTTTTCGATGCCGAAACGCAGCTTGATGGCGTCACGTACAGCGTCTACGCCGGCCAGTCCTGTTTTTAAAAGCGTTCCGTCGATATCCCAGAAAATATATTTCATAGTTTGCTCCATAATAATCATTAATATGCTTAGTTACTATTTTAACAGAGAATTGGCGTTAGGAACAGAGGGAAAGAAAAAAGCTGCCGTAAGGCAGCTTTTATTACATTGAACGTGGTTTCATTATGAGCTTGGAGAGCTTGTTGCCGATAGTGCGGGCGCGGCGGACAGTTTTGATGTTGGATTTGCGGCGCGGTTTCATATCGCTTTCGCTGCCGAAATCACCGCGTTCGAGGTAGGTGATCTTGGATTTGTCAGGATCAAAATAATGACGCAGAAAACGTGCCAGTCCGTCAGGATCGGCATCTTTGAAGCAGGTAAAAACGTCGATGGTGACAAAGCCCAGATCAGGATACAGGTGCAGGGTGACATGGCCCTGTTTGCAATGGGCAAAGACGGAGTATTCGTTGATTCCGTCTTCACAGTTGACGTAGGTTTCACGCGGCTGCATGGCAAAATCTGCGGCGGCGCTTTGAACTGTTGCCTGCACACCGGAGGCGTCGCTTAAAAGCAGATCGCTGCAATTATACATATCTATGGCTATTTGAGTTCCGATTGATTTCAAGGTAGTTCTCCTTTCACAGAGGCGAGCTTTAATTTTTAAAATAA
>ERZ791883.334-NODE-334-length-61552-cov-6.800088_pt1 | contig 61552 bp, 61 predicted proteins | sample MGYA00510160_ERZ791883 | MGnify/ENA primary metagenome ERZ791883 (study PRJEB30046, sample SAMN00792072) | human gut metagenome | study: EMG produced TPA metagenomics assembly of the A metagenome-wide association study of gut microbiota in type 2... | reverse complement strand
AAGGCCGTCAGGGCGAAGCTTCGGCTCAGCACCTCGGCGTACTGCACCGCCACCCCCTGCAGCTCCCCCACCGGGGAATACTTCTTAAAGATGACCTCGCCGTCGCCGGTGGTGAAGATCTCGAGGGGGTCGCCGCGGCGGATACGCTGGGTGCGGCGTATCTCCTTCGGGATGACCACCCGGCCCAGCTCATCCCATTATGTCAAGTAGGTGCAAAAAAATTTTTCAAATTCTTCAAAAAGCGAGACATACCAATGGTCTACACCTTTTGAAGACTGCCGCAACACGAAAAAGATGTTTCGACAGATTATGTTATTTTAGGGACAAAAAACGACAAGCATCGCAAAAGCTGGGGCTGAGAGCTTTGGTTTAGAACCGTACTCTCAGCCCGACCAGATCAGTTGTCTTTACGCCGACCAGATACCAGGTCTCTGCCATTTCAATGCGAGTAGGCTTCCAGCGATTTCCTACCAGCACATCGAAGCACTCCCCACAGTGCAGCCCACCGTAGTATTCTTCAACGCCGAAACGGACATCCATTCTATCTGAGTTCGGATCGTAAATAAGCGTTCCATGCCTTCTATGACTTTCCATGCGTAACTCCTTCCTTATGTGGGAATATCGTTTGCGGCGATGTCATTGAACTTCCACACAATCTCTATGGTTTCAGCATCATACACCAAAATACGGTCCACCGCATCGTAAAGGTGCTGCCTAAGCTGGTTATCAGAGAGACCGGTCATCCGACCTACCGCTTCCTGTTGCTCCTCCATTACTTCTTGTTGCCGGTGAAGGGCTTCACACTGAGCTTCGCATTCCTCAAGCTGCTCTTTAAGGGCAGCTTGTTTCTTTGTCAGCTCATCCTTGCCAGAAAGATAATCTTCGGCAGAGAGCTTACCTTCTCTGTACTCTTCGTACATAGTGAACTTCTCTCGACCACAGGCATCATACTGAGCCTTGAGTAAAGAAAGTTGCCGATGCAAGCTGTCAGTTCTGCTTTTGGCTGATTTTCTTGCTTCGTTCGCCTCAATCCTTACAAGATCAATTTGCCGTTTTAGAGCTTCAAGGACAACCTCTTCCAACGCCGATTTTCTCCAATGCACCTCGTTGCATGGGCTATCCTCGTGATAACGATGGGAAGAACAAGCGAAGACACTTCCGTTCGCCTTTTCAAGCTTACCTCCGCAATGCGCACAATAGTAAACACGGTCAGTCTGATCATGGGCTACCCTGTGCGACTTTTTACGACGCTGAATAGCTTCCTGAGCTTGTTCATATTCCTCCGAAGTGACAATCGGCTCATGTGCATTCTCCCGGATGAACCACTCTTCCATAGGTACACGCCGCTGATTCTTGTCCCGAATAAAGCGGCTTTCTCTGGTGTGGTTGACCATTGTACCGGTATACTTGATGTTTGAGATCATGTTCAGCAAAGAGCGATGTGTCCACTGCGGCTTTTTGATAGCCGTCTTTCTGGTAATCGCCTTTTGCTGAGAAGGGGTAGGAACGCCTTCCGTATTTAGTTCTTTAGCAATCTGAGTACAAGACTTACCGGAAATGACATCCAAAAAAATGCGTCTCACAACCGGTGCGGTCTTTTCGTCAATCACCATCTCATGCTTCACTGTCGGATGGGCTTTATAGCCATACGGGATGCAGCTTATATACCGGGCTTCCTTTTGCTTCATGCCCATAGCAGACTTTACCTTTTTAGAAAGGTCTTTACTGTAATAATCATAAATCAAATTTTTGAAGGCGATGTCCATGCCAATAGTCTTGCCTTCATGCTTCAAGCTATCATAATGGTCATTGATGGACTTGAAGCGAATACCGAGGAACGGGAAGATATGTTCCAAGTAGTCACCAACCTCAAGGTAGTCTCTACCAAACCGAGAGAGGTCTTTGACTACAATACAACTGATTTCTCCCTTTCTGGCATACTCGATCATACGCTGGAACTCCGGGCGTTCAAAGTTCGTGCCGGAGAAGCCATCGTCGAAGAATTCAAGTCGAGGAAGGTTGGCGAGAAGCGGATTCTGATCCAAGTGCCGGGTAATAAGCAACCGTTGAGAAGCGATGCTGTTGCTTTCGTCCTTGAGCTTGTTTGTGCGCTTGTCCACATCTTCCAGAGACACACGCATATAGATAGCGATTTGCTGCTTCATCATGCAACCTCCTTCCTGAGTTTTTCGCAAGTATTGGTGAGTGCCACAAACTCATCCATGTAGCTGAGCTTGATTTCCAGAGAGCCGTCTTCGTGGAGCTTCATGGTCTCGATGAATGCGTCAGCCATTTCAGCCGTCATCTCGGTTGCGTCATAGAAACGCCGAATCATGAGCTTCCACTTCATCTCGCCGGTGAGCTGTTCTTCGGTCTCATTTTTATCGGCTTCCAGCTCAGACAACTGAGTTTCAAGAGCTTTGATGTCTGCCGTGATAATCTCCCTGTGATGACCGTAGTCCTCTTGAGAGAGCAGCCCTTCCTTGAGATCAACATACATACCGCTGAGGACGGACTGCTTGTGCGCCAGCTTTTGTCGTAGAGCTTTCGCCTCCTGCTGCGTGTTGCCCTGCTTGAGTTTTGCCTTCTTGATAGCCAAGAGCTGCCGCAGAGCATTTTCCATATCAATGAAAACATCCATCTGAGCTTTGATGAAGTTGAACACAGCCTCATCTAAATCAGCCTTGCGCATTTTGATGTCAGAGCAACCCCGTGAGCCATGCTCGGCGTAGGTTGGGCATTTGAAGGTGAAATAAACCTTGTCCCTTTTTGTACTAAAGGAGCGTTGCAGTTTCATGATTGAGCCACACCCAGCACAAGTGAATTTTTTGCCATAGATGTTCTGCGCCTTTGGCAGATGGTCATACTTTCCCGCATTGGACTTATGACGCTCAAGAGCTGCATTGTTGACCTGTTGCACCTTATCGAACAGCTCTTCGGAGATGATAGGCTCATGAGTGTTCTTCACCACGATCCATTCATCTTCCGATGTGATATGGTATGGAATACCGCCATAGAGACATTGACTGCCTTTCTTCTGAGCAAGATGCCCAATGTAGACAATATTTTTCAGTATCTCCGTAACCATGTGTTTATTCCAGAGAATAGTGCGTTTTTTCTTATTGTTATTGGTTTCAATACCTTGACTGAGCTTGTATTGACCGGGAGAAGGAACACCGGCTTCGTTGAGCCTCTTATTGATGCCCATGTAGCTGACACCCTCAGCTCTCCACTCGAATATCTGACGGATCACCGGTGCTGTCTCCGGGTCAATGATCAGATGGTTTTTGTTCTCCGGGTCTTTGCAATACCCATGAGGCGCATAGTTCCCGATATAGTCTCCACGCTCCATCTTTGCTTGAAGGGCAGAAGTGACCTTCCGGGAAATATCCTTCGCATAATAGTCGTTGAAGATGTTTTGAAGATTAGCGGAAAGCTGCCCTTCACTCGTCACCGTCGCAGTGTCATAATTGTCATTGACAGCTATGAACCTGAGATTGTAGAACGGACAAATCTTCTCAATGAATTGAGATGTTTCAATATAGTTTCTCCCAAGACGGGACAGATCCTTTACAATAATGCAGTCAACCATCTCGGCTTGAACCGCTTCCATCATCCGGTTGAACTCTGGACGGAGGAAGTCAGTGCCGGTATACCCGTTATCAACGAAAAGGGCTACCTTTTTGAGATAGCTGTGTGCTGCTACATACTCTTCAAGCAGAGTTGTTTGGTTTTCAACGGAATCAGAATCCTTTCCGTTGTCCTCAACCGAGAGCCTGACATAGAGCGCAGTCTTCCAAATACGGACGGAAGTATCAGATGGGGTTGAAGGGATATTTTGCCTTTTGCGTGATACTCGTGCCATTTACACCGCCTCCTTTGTCAAGCGAATAATCTTCTTGGCTTCCTCCTTTTCTTTCTGGTCTGCAAGAAATTCGACAATAGATGCAAACCGGTCACAGTGCAAGAGCTGGACATCTATATCTTTGTCCTCCCGGATGCTGATATGGTCAATGAGGTTGACCACAACGCTACGGGTAAGCTCCTGCACATTCTCATATTGCTTAAACTGTGAGAGCCAGCCCTGTTGCTCTGCCAGACCTCCCATAACGCTGTTTCTTTCGCTGGTCAGACGCATGATTGTCTCGTTTGCCTCTTTGATCTGCTGCTCAAACTGTGCCGAAAAAGCTTTGTACTCATCACGGGTAATGAAGCCGCTTTGTAAATCCTCATAAGCCCCGGTTTTGAGCCGTCTATTCTTGTCGATGATTTCCTCTTGGAAAGCGATTTTCGCCTTGATTTTCTCAAGCTCACGGTTTTCCCATGCGAGGTTATCAATTTCTTTCAGAGCCTCTGCCATATTCATTGCCGCAGCAATATGTCCCTGCACCACTGCCAACACGGTTTCATAGACAATGGATTCCTTGATACTGTGAGAAGAACAGAAGGATTTATCGCTCTTGTTACCTCCACAGATAAAATAGGAATACTCCCGACCACCGCTGCGAGAGACACGACGCACCATCGGACTGTTACAGTCAGCACAGAAAATCTTGCCAGAAAAGGGATGAACGCCGTTTGATCCTACGGGACTTCTGGTATCGTCCAGCATGATACGCTGGACAAGATCGAACTGCGCCGGAGAAATGATTGCTTCATGAGCATTCTCTGTCCGACACCACTCATTTGACGGCTTCGCAACCGTCTTCTTGACCTTGTGGTTAGGGGAGGTTGTTTTTCCTTGCACCAGCGTTCCGCAGTACATCTCGTTTTTTAAGATGCGATATATCGCCACTGCGCTCCAAAGAGCAACCTTCTTTGTCTGAAAAGCGGTTCGCTGCTTGGAACCTTTTGCCTTTTTGTATTCTATCGGGGAAGGAACATTGTTCTCATTGAGCCTGTCGGCTATTTGCGCCGGGGACAAACCCTCAATCTTCCATTTGAAGATGTCCTGCACCACCGGGGCTGCTTCCGTATCAACGACCAACTGATTCTTGTTGTCCGGCGATCTCATGTAGCCGAAGACTACACGAGTACCGACGAACTGACCACTGCGCCGTTTTGCCTCAAGGTTTGTTCTTACCTTTATGGAAATGTCCCGGCAATAAGAGTCGTTCATCAGATTTTTGAACGGCAGCACCAGCTCGTTTTCTGCTGCACCCGGCTGGGCGTTGTCGTAATTGTCGTTGATCGCTATAAAACGGATGCCAAGCTTCGGAAAGACCTTCTGGATGTACTCGCCAGAGCCGATATACTCACGCCCAAAACGAGAAAGGTCTTTGACCACGATACAGTCTATTCGTCCAGCTTTGACATCATCAATCATTCTGTTGAAATCAGGTCGCTCGAAGTTTGCCCCGGTGAATCCATCGTCTACATACTCGTCTACAACCGTGATTTCCGGGTGCTTCTTGAGATAGTCCATAATGAGCATTCTCTGGTTTGAGATGCTGTCGCTCTCAAGCTTATCACCGGAAAAAGAAAAGTCGCCATCTTCCTTCGATAATCTCAGGTAGATGGCGGCTTTGTAATCTCTGTCTAAAGATATTCTCAGCATAAATCGCCACTCCCTATTTTTATTCCCGTCAGATAACCGGAAAACAATAGGAGTGGTGTTTCGCTTGATTTTGTCCAAAGTCATTATAGCATACTCACAAGCAAAATGCCAGCCTTTTGAATTGAGTTCACAAAAAAGATTCATTTCCGGGTCATCCGAAGTAATCACATACTTGCCAAAAGGTTTACAAAGTTGTCGTTGATGGTGGACTGCGTGTTGGAGTACGAAACCCTGACGATTGTATTGCCGACCTTAAACATATATGGGTTCTTGATCTGCTCCACATAGGATTTCATGCGGTCCTCCACCGGCTTAGACCTGTCGATTTTCACATCACGAATATCGACGAGAGTTGCCAGAATGTCTTGCCTTGACTGCGTACTTGCCATACAATCACCGCCTTTCGGTATTTATTCTTACCCAAAATTTTCCTGTTTATACCTTGCCACCGAAAGAACACCTTATCAGCAAATTGATAGGCAGCAGCCTCATGGACTGCTGCCCATAGTATTTACTGATAAAACCTCGAAAGGTTATATACAGTGTTCTTCTTTCCAGCATATTTGCAACTCGCACCCCTGCTGAATAGGGAATGCTGCGGACTACCAATGGCAAGTTGGTATCACGGGAATCTCACCCCTCCGAGGAACGCTCCGAGCCGCCCTTTGAAACCAAAAGACGGGAGTATCATTGTACCCTGAAACTGCATCATCGCAATCAGCCGCACCACACGGTGTTCAGACTCTCTGTTGATCGCTCGCTCCGGTGAAGGAGGTCATGGCGGCAGAAGCCAAGTTGCTACGCAGAAACGGAAAGATCCGCAGCACTGACTATTCACTTGTCAAGGAACCGTGAAGGAGGTTTGATTGCCCCTTCAATTTACAACGGACATTTTTCGCACAAAAAACAGGGGCCTCATCAAATCTTTTTGAAAAATTTTTCTGCCTTCTTTTTGATGTATCGTGCGGTCTCCTGAACACTCTGAGCGCGAATGCCTTTTCGTATTGCATATGCTACATAGGTTTCTCCATTGATCATGCAGGACTGGAAAACATCCTGCTGTTTCTCTGTGAGCAGCTTTTTGAACTCATCGACATCAAGGCGAAAGAGAAGTTCTTCTGCAAAGTCGTAGGGATCAGCCAACCATACTCCGGTTTTCACTTCATCCGGCAGCGCATCTAACGACAAGACGCTGTTGCCGGACTTTTTCTCTACATCTTCTTCATCTCCATCAGCCTTTTTTCCATAGGATCGTCTCAGCCTCTTTTCCTCCATACGGAGGATTTTCATGACATCATGGTCAACTTCTGTCACTTCGCCGGTGCTTTTTATCCGCACCATGTTCTTGCCGTCTTCCGTAGTCCAAAGGTCGTAGTCAAATTCGATGGGTGTTTTGGGGATTCTCATAGCTCGTCCTTTCCGCTGGTGCGAAGCAGCGGATGGACGAGACAAGAAAAGAGCCGCATGACGGTGTGTTTGCAATCCCATACCGAAGGAACAGAGACTTCATTAAAGAAGCTCTGTTCTCATGCGGCATTAGGAAGACTCACCAATCAGCGGCTCCACAGCACAGCAATAAAATATTTATTTGTTAATCTCTACCTTCTGTGAAGGTGGAGTAGTAACCGTCTCATACTGAGGACATTGAAGACAGTTTCCCGTCCACACAATTTGCACTTGGCCTGAACATGGCCTCTGGTATCCTCAAATACGGCGATTGAATTGTGATGGCAGTAAGGGCATTTCACCATTCTCTTCTTCTGACTTGAGATGGCAAGGCGCGCCTGCCGGATTTTATTCTGCATTTCCGCAGACGGTTCAGATACACGGATATTTTTCATGCCCACACCTCCAACGGATCAACATACTCTGTAAATGGGCGATCCTCGATGTAGCCGAGCTGCCTCAGCCGGATGACGGCGGCAGTTTTGGAAACACCGAGCGTCTGACAGAGCAGCGTAAGGCAAAGCCGGTCATGATAGGAAAACCTCCCTTCATAGCTCTTGAGCTTTCTGCTCTGAGCAAAGTACCACATAGCAAGATCAATTTCACCTTGCGGCATCAAAAGGGCTGCACCTAACACATTTGCTTGCCACTCGTTCCAGTCCTCACGGGTTTTCAAGTCCCGCAGGGAATATGCCGTTCTCTCCGTGTACTTCTTTTTACATGAACACTGCACATCGCTGGATTCCAACTGGAACAAAATCTGATGAGCGCATTCATGAGCCAGAGTAAACCGGCGTTTCCCACAGAGAGATTTAACTTGTCCCGGTTGGACAAAACTGCTATCAAGCAGCACTTGATTTTGCCTGAGTGGGATGGTACGCGTGATCCCGCCTTCCTGAATGGTATATTCTGTATCGGTATAAGCCGTCAGGCCACAGATGCTTCCATCATTGGAAAGTCGGATAAAGGAAACATCCAGACCGAGGTAGTCCGTTGCGAACTGATCAATGGGCGTGGCCTGTGCAAAGCGGCCTCTGTTTTCGTCCGCCCCATAAAAGAACTCATTGAAGTCCTTGATGGTGGCAGCAGCAATCGTCTCAATCTGTGCATGAGATAAAATCATCAGCAGCCCTCCTTCGCTTCGACGAACCATTTATTGCCTTCATGGAAGAGATAGGATTCCTTCCCGCAGACAATAACGGTATACCTGATCCCGCCGCCTCCTACCTTAGCAGAGGTGGCGCGGCACTTATACTTGAGCCGGTCAATCACAAATACCCGACCATCCTTCCAGCGGATCGCACGAGGATGAAAGTTGCCTTCCTCGTCCACATCCAGATTGACCGTCACATAAGCCTTGTGGCATCGTGTATCCATCATGTTCTTCCCTCCGTTCGTAAAATCTCCTTTTTCACGAACAACATTTCGCCAGTATATTGACATACGCTGTTTCGTGTGGTATCATTTCAACATGAACACTGTTTCGTGCCAGTGAAGTCATTATAGCACGAACATATTTTCTCGTCAACGGTTTTAGATGAAAAAGTGTTCGTGTTCATAAAAATGAGAAAGAGGTGCCTTATGGTTTTCAAGGACAGATTAAAGGAAAAACGCGTGGAGGCTGGTCTAACACAGGTACAGCTTGCCAAAGCGTGCGGTGTTACGGCAAGAACGATTCAGAACTATGAGCTTGGAAATCGTAAACCGGTCAATATGGAAGTTGTTCAAAAGATTGCAGATACTCTTCACACAACTACGGAATATCTTCTCGGCAGCAGCGGCTCGTATGTCGTTGAAGCTCACGAAAAGGGTGGAACAAAAGCGGCTCGGGATATTGAGCAGCTTGTGAGCGAAGTCACCGGCCTATTTGCTGGTGGCGAATTGAGCGAAGAGTCTCTGGAAGGTGCAATGAAAGCTCTCAACGATGCTTATTGGATGGCAAAGGAGAAGAACAAAAAGTACACACCGAAAAAATACAGAGCCGCCAAGCAGGAATAAGTCCCTTTTTACGGACGGTTAATTTGCTATACTTTTCCCCTGATTGGAGGTGGGATGATGAGTGCAGAACATCTCGCTCTTGTAGGCAACAGGCTTGTACGACGCTGTGCCACAAGAGATCCGTTTGAAATCGCTGAGGACATTGGTATTGATGTCCTGTTCTGCAAAGACTTCGGTCCCCTAAAAGGGATGTACCGAGTAATCAAACGCAACCGCTTTATCTTTATTAACGAAGACCTTCCAGAATGGCTGCAACGGATTGTTTGCGCCCACGAGCTGGGACATGATCAGCTTCATCGGCATCTTGCAAAGAACAATCCCATTCAAGAGTTCATGCTTTATGATATGAGATCAAAGCCGGAATACGAAGCAAACATTGTAGCAGCAGAAATCCTGCTGGACAACGATGAATTGCTGGAATACATTTACCAATACCGTTACTCCGCAGAGCAGATTGCTCGAGCAATGCACACGGACATCAATTTGGTAGCTTTGAAGATTGCTCATCTCAATCAACTGGGCTACGATCTCAGACCGATAGACCATCGGAGCAATTTCTTGAAGTAAACTGCAAAGGAAAGTATGGCGCAGGGAAAGACCTGATGAAGCCTGTAACCCAAACTCTACATCCTTTGCAAAAGAAAATCGCTGCAATAGCGAGGCGAGAAAGGCGAAACGCAAGGAGACAAAAATGAAATATATTCTGTATCGCTCTTTAGGGAGCATTGATAAAGATGTTAAGAAACATCAAATCGTAGCCGTAGAGTTTGGAGAAAGCATTGATGATGTAGCAGAAGACCTCATTCGTGACGCTGCTCATGATCTGGCAGCAATGCCGGAATATGAGCATTGTAGGGCCGCTGCTTATGCGCCAGAACCGGTCAAGGAATTCCGGCGCGTCAAGCGTTATCAATATGAGATGACGGGGATTGTTTATCCCCCTTATGCTGACAAGAACATCCTCATAGACTTCGGTATTGTGGAGGAAGATGAGTGATGGACGATATTATCTTTGAAAAGGATTACCGGCAGAAAGAGATAAGCGAAGAAGATATTCGCAGATCGCAAATCTTAGACCGAGCAATTAGTGGTGGTTTTTTTGATTCTTACAAAAGCGCAATGGACAAGATACCAAAGTACATTGTGCCTGAGGATAAAGCCAATTACGAGTATTTGCTGGATCGCTGCGATAAGTTTGTTGAGCGTTATCGTGGACACATCAGAGGCATTGTGGATTACCACAGGTGGCACTCGGAAATTGTGCTGACATTACCGTTCGCTGAGTTCGGAGATCCCAAAGACCGCGCTTTTCTCAGTGAAATTGCCGAGAAGTCGCATAGCGTGACATTCGAGCCTTCTGAGAATGGAGGCATCCGTGTTCATATCTTTATCTGCTACTTTGACGAGCTGATGAGCGCAGACCAGAAGGCGTATGCGGAATACAACGCAATTATGTCCGATGAGACACTTGCTTCCCTGATGGAAATGGAGAGGCTATCTCCTGAAATGATGGAAACTACACAACACCTGAAAGAGATTCTTGACTGTTTTGAAGAAGAAACGCAGTATGATCGAACTACCATTTTTAAGGCACTTCTCGCCCGAATGCAGGATGTTGACGAGGATAAACAGAACTTGGAAATGATGGTGACATTTGCAGAAGCTCTACTTGAGAGAATCTTAAACAATGAAACGGATTCCGATACGGAGGACGAAAAATGAGCAGAAAATTAGTTGCATACTTCTCTGCCAGCGGAGTGACCGCGAAGGTTGCAGAGGCATTGTCTGAGGCTGTTGGCGCAGACATTTATGAAATTGAGCCGGAAGTTCCTTACACGAAGGCTGATCTTAATTGGATGGACAAGAAATCTCGCAGTACGGTTGAGATGAATGATCCTTCATCCCGCCCTGCTATTGCTGGTATGCGTGATAACATGGATGACTATGACACCGTGTTCGTTGGCTTTCCGATCTGGTGGTATGTTGCACCTACTATCATCAACACCTTCCTTGAAAGCTACGATCTGACCGGCAAGACCATCATCCCGTTTGCTACATCCGGCGGCAGTGGAATGGGCAAAACGAACGAGCATCTTGCTCCGAGCTGTCAGGGGGCAAAACTGTTGGAGGGCAAAGTCTTCAAGCGCAACGCCGGTCATAAGGAACTTGCATCGTGGGTGGAAGGTTTGCACATCTAATCATGTAATACGGAAGAGGGGGTTTTATGCCATTACAAATAGTTAGAAACGACATCACAAAAATGAAGGTAGATGCAATCGTCAATGCTGCAAACTCATCTCTTCTTGGCGGTGGTGGTGTTGACGGCTGCATTCATCGTGCTGCAGGACCGGAACTGCTGGCTGAATGCAAAACACTTGGCGGCTGTGCAACGGGCAACGCAAAGATCACCGGTGCAGGAAAACTGCCTTGCAAGTATGTTATTCATGCCGTAGGTCCGCGTTGGCTTGGAGGTAATCGCGGAGAGCGTGACCATCTCATCTCCTGCTATCGCACTTCGCTTGCGCTGGCTAAGGAAAACAGATGCGAAACGGTTGCCTTTCCACTTATCTCTTCCGGTATCTACGAATACCCGAAAGACCAGGCACTCAGAATTGCCATTGATACAATCAGCGAGTTCCTAATCGAGAATGACATGACTGTCTATCTCGTTATCTTTGATAAAAAGGCGTACCAGATCAGCGAAAAACTGTTCGCTGACATCGCTGCGTATATTGATGACAATTATGTGGACGAGCATACCGATAACTATTCAGCGCGTATACGCAGGATGAATGTGTTCCGCGCAAAAGAGAGTGTGTATGAGACCGCTGGTTGCGAGGAAACAGATGATGAGATAGATTTGCTCACGGCTGCTGCGCCGATGGCAGTTGCCGTTAAGAAATCTATGTCTTTGGATGATGCCCTCAACCAGATCGACGAGAGCTTTTCTGAGATGTTGCTACGGAAGATAGATGAGTCTGGCATGACGGACGCTGAGTGCTACAAGAAGGCAAACATTGACCGTAAGCTCTTCTCGAAGATCCGAAGCGATAAACTATATAAGCCGAGCAAACCTACGGCAATCGCATTTGCCATTGCCCTTGAACTATCTTTGGAAGAAACAAAGGATATGCTCATGAAGGCTGGCTTTGCACTCTCCCACTCAAACAAGTTTGACATCATTATTGAGTTCTTCATCAGTCAAGGAAACTACAATGTCTTTGAAATCAACGAGGCTCTGTTCGCTTTCGATCAGAGTTTGATTGGAGCATAAAAAGATCATGGGTAACTATGTAAAGAAGAAAAAACAAATGGTATTTCAAAGTGTTGACTCCTTACAGCAAGTTGTGAATGTGGTCAACGAAGCTGCTGCGGCAGTTAATGATAAAACAAGAACGATACGCCACAGCGCAATTCCCGAAGTTCTTACCGGAGCTTTAGGGGCTGGACTTGGTGGTGTGGGGTCCTTTCTTGCCCTATATGGTTTGGGAACGGTAGGTCTGTCTGCGGCAGGAATTACATCTGGATTAGCAGCAGCCGGGGCAATCGTTGGCGGTGGTATGGTTGCTGGCGTCTTCGTTTTAGCGGCACCGGTAGCGGCACTCGCCGCTGGTGGTGTAGGCATTGCTTCGCACCTCAAGAACAAGCAGTTAAGACAGGAAAAGGAGCGTCTGTATAAAGAAGCTCTCTTAAAGCATGAGGGTATTATCAAAGCCCTCAAAGAAGAAGCTGATGCTGAAAAAGAGCGTGTTGACTACTTACAGAGCTTAAATATCCTACTTCAACAAGCAATCAAAGACCTGAGCAAAGACTTGGGTGTTGCCTGAAAGGACGGTACGATGGGCAAATACAACTATACCGATTTTGAGAAACAACTGAATACTATTCTTGCTCATCAGTCAAGCGAGCTTTCCTCAATTCACTTTCCGACTACTGACAGTCTCAATGAAAGCATTGCATCCAGCGAAGCACTTCTAAAAAAGCTCGGGTATAGTGTGAAAAAACCAGCATACTTGAAGCGCGATGATGTGCGAAAAGTTATGGTCATACCAGTATGGGAAAAACTATGCCTTGAATCAGAGCGTCATATTGGCACCGGCTGTTCGTTAGAAGACCTGTTTACAGAGAATGAGATGAACAGCAACTCCGAGGCAATTAGAAATCTAAATGCCGAATACTCTGCAATTCATCACCTTGACGGTATCGACATATCCATCAGTGCAGTGGCAGCATTAACCGGAGCTGCCATAGATTTGTTGCTCGTAGGCATACCACAGAAAGGAACAGAAGGACTGACCGCAGGCTCCCTTTCTAACTATGTCAGAGCCTATTTTGAGAAGAAGTTCCCATCCGAAGAGATGGAAAAGCTGGCTAACTCTAAAGAAAGCAAGGTTTCTTTTGATGCTCAGGACAATCGACACACCACAGAATATGTGCAAGGACTATCTGCATATTATCATCGGTTGCTCTCGCTCGGTCATGATCCGTTGCTCGGCTTTGTAGTAGGTGTTTTTGACATTTTGACCGGCAGAATGACTACCATTGATAAAGCCGGTAAGATCGTCTCTCAGGTCATGGAGAATTATGCGGATCGCAAAGAGAGTGACATCTTTGCAGCTCTGGCGAAACAGATTATTCATTTCAAATCGGACATTACAACATCAATGGGGCTACCAGCACCATTGATGGGATTTTTCAATCTTTTGCAATTTGGAAGTATTGGCGAAGAAGAGCAAACGATAGCGGAAATCGTTCAGGGAATGTATTACGAAGGCTATGACTTTATTCATTTCTGCTCGCTGTCTATCCCCGTCATGATAACAGAGGTCGTTGTTCGTATCGGTTACGCACTCAAAAGAATCAAAGAAGGCAATAGCATAAAAGATTCTTTGCCTTTTTCGACCAACAGAGAAAAACACCCGAAGCTGGCAACAATGTTGTTTATTGCACACGCAGGAGCTACTGCTGCAAATGCGGGAAAGATTTATTTTACGAAAAACCCTATGCTAATTAACTATCCTCAGTGGATCGCCTTCGCAAAGTATTCGTATTCTCAGCTTAAATGGGCAGTAATCAACAAGCCGGAGGCAAGGAACGCTTATGTACTGGGGAAGATTAACGATGAGCTTCAAAGCGTGATTAACAGTACAAATGCGATGTTTGATGACTTCACTAAAGACTATATCGTTGTGATGGAGTGAAATGACCATGTATATTATGGCAAAGGAACCGATTCCGGATATGAGTCCAACAGAGGTCAGGACTTATTTTTCCGACAAACATTCCGAGAAAGATTTAGCTGACGCTTATGCTATTACTCAGAATAAGTTTTGGTGGATTGAAGATAAAGAGTATGACTATGAGGATGGAACGCCGGAATATAAAGCTGCTTGCGCTATTAGTGATGATTGGTGCGAGTTAATGAAAGAATATGAATCCAAAATATTTGAGATTTTACGAGGCGAAGGTATCACTATCCCCGAGATCGGATCAATTGCTGTCTTAGCTCCATTTATGGAAAGACACGGTTATTTTGACGGTAACGGATGGTGGATTAAAAAATAAACACGAGGAAGCAAAGCGAATGTATAAATACCGACAAGTAAAATGTCCTAGGTGCAAGCACATATTCATGTGGTTAGATGCACCTATGGGTGCAAGCTATTGCCTTTATCGAAGGAGAGGTAGCGAAGAAGAACTGTATAGTACAACTTGCCCTAAATGCAATCTTGAAATGATTGTACCGGGCAATGTGATTGAAGGTATTGACATTAACTGTGAAGCAGTCGAGCTTTTTTCAACGGTCAGAGGCATTTGATTTTTCTCAACAAACCAAAGGAGGTAGCCGAAGCATGAAGAAACGCATTTACATCGCAATCGACCTCAAGAGCTTTTATGCTTCGGTTGAGTGTCGGGAGCGCGGACTTGATCCGATGGACACAAACCTCGTCGTTGCGGACGAGAGCCGTACAGATAAAACAATTTGCCTTGCAGTCACACCCTCCCTCAAATCCTATGGCATCTCAGGACGCGGACGCTTGTTTGAAGTAAAGCAGCGTGTCAAGGAGGCGAACGCCGGAAGAAGACACGATGCACCAAGACGAAGGCTTGAAGGATCGTCGTACTTCTTTTCTGAACTGCAAGCCAATCCTGAGCTTGCGATTGATTTCATCATTGCACCTCCGAGAATGGCTTACTACATGGAATACAGCACGAGGATTTACGAGGTCTACATGAAGTATATCGCGCCGGAAGACATCGTTGTATATTCCATTGATGAGGTATTCATGGATGTCACAGACTACCTGAACACCTATAAGCTGTCTGCTCATGATCTTGCCATGAAGATCATTCTGGATGTCATAGAGACCACCGGTATCACAGCAACAGCCGGTATCGGTACGAACCTCTTCCTCTGCAAAGTTGCAATGGACATTGTTGCAAAGCACATACCGGCAGATAAAAACGGTGTGCGTATTGCCGAGCTGGATGAAATGAGCTATCGGGAAACAATGTGGGCGCACCAACCCCTTACTGACTTCTGGCGAGTAGGACGAGGCTACGCAAAAAAGCTCGAAGAAAACGGTATGTTTACAATGGGCGATGTGGCAAGACAGTCAGTGTATAATGAAGACTTGCTGTATAAGCTCTTCGGCAAGAATGCCGAATTGCTTATTGATCATGCGTGGGGCTGGGAGCCTACCACTATCGAAGCAATCAAAGCATACAGACCGAGTACCAACAGCTTAGGCTCTGGACAAGTTCTGCATCAACCATACGAGCCGGATAAGGCAAAGCTCGTTCTCCGAGAGATGGCTGATCTTCTGGTTTTGGACTTGGTAGACAAAGGGCTTGTCACAGACCAGATCGTTGTCACGGTTGGCTATGATATAGAAAATCTTACCGATCCTGAGCGAAGCAAAAAGTATCACGGAGCTATCGTAAAGGATCACTACGGAAGGCAGATACCGAAACACGCTCACGGTACTGCTAACCTTGACGGTCACACATCATCTACGAAGAAAATAATGTGTGCTGCGTCAGAACTCTTTGACCGGATCGTCGATAAAAACCTTCTTGTGCGCCGGTTGAACATCGTCGCAAACCATGTCCTACCCGAAGCAGATGCACCGAAGAAGAATGACGGCTTCGTGCAGCTTAATCTCTTCACAGACTATGCAGCTCTTGAGGCAAAGCAGGAACGGGAACGCGCCGAGCTTGAGCGCGAAAAGAAAATGCAGCAAGCCATGTTGACCATCAAGAAGAAGTTTGGCAAGAATGCGATCCTCAAGGGGATGAACTTGGAGGAAGGCGCGACCGCAAAGGATCGCAACGCGCAGATCGGAGGACACAAGGCATGATTGGACAGTATGATGATATAATCAACCTCCCTCACCATGTCTCTGCGACCAGACCGCAGATGTCCATGTTAGATCGCGCAGCTCAGTTTTCTCCCTTCGCAGCACTTACCGGTTATGATGCAGCGATCATAGAAACCGGGCGTTTGACAGACGAAAAGATTGAAATGGACGAAGAGGCTTTGAACATCCTGAACATGAAGTTTCAGATCCTTATTGACAGTCTGGATGATGAGCCAGAAGTCACCTTCACCTATTTCAAACCGGACGAGCGCAAAGCCGGTGGAGCGTATATCGAAGTGACCGGCACAGTGAAGAAAGTGGATGATTTCGAGAGGTTGATTGTGATGCAAAATGGGACAAAAATACCAATGGATGATGTCCTCGACATAGACCTTTCAAATACGACAGAAGAAACTGGAGGTGATAGAAATTGTATGCTATTGTGAAGAACAAAAACGGGAAATATTACACATCAATGGTGTTTGGTTATTACTGCAAAATCACAGCAACCGATGATTACCAACAATATCTTGAAAGCATTCATAATCAATATTATCTTGTTCTCAACAAAGAAAAGAATCGCCTTGTAAAGAAGTATGTTTTTCCGTGGGAAAGCAAGTACCTTGATCCTCAAATCCTGATTGTTGATACCGAGCAAGCGGAATGGACATTGGATGAACAAAGTCATGGATGTGTTAGTTTTTTATGCGGAACAGATATTGATGCAGACGATTTTTCTCTTGATCCTTCTCTGCTTGGAAAGTGCATTGCTATGGATGCCATGCAAGAGTATCTTGAATATGTTGAGGTAAAATCCGAAGCCGACATCGAAAACCTACGCTGTGTTTCAGGGTGCTTCCATGATGCGCATATCGAAAAGTGTGAGCATATAGGAGACACCGTTCATGTTCTGTTCGACGGGGTATGGGGGTGTAAAATTGAACTCTGGTTTTCGGGAGACGCATCATTTTGTGTTGATAGTCGTGATCCAGAATACGATGATCCTACATGGTATGATTCGTCAATTCTCAGTGAGGATGGATATTTTTACCTTGTAGATGATTGTGATATGAAAGTTCAAGACATCACCGACAAATACTGCTGGTTTAAGGGAAGAACATTAAAGTACCATATAATACCTGATGTTTAATTGTCGCTTGCCATGCGACCAAACCAAATACGATTTTCTTATAATATGACTGTAAGGTAAACAACCGAGCAGTCATATTTCTTTATATGCGGAGGTACTAACCATGAAAAAGAACTTAACCGAGATCGTATTCATTCTTGACCGCAGTGGCTCTATGAGTGGCCTTGAGGCAGACACCATTGGAGGCTTTAACTCCATGATCGAGAAGCAAAAAAACGCTGAGGGCGAAGCTCTCATCTCTACCGTTCTCTTCGACAATGTGAGCGAGGTTATTCATGACCGAGTAGATGTCAAAAACATCAAGCCAATGACCGATGATGACTACACTGTAAGAGGCTGCACAGCACTTCTGGATGCCATCGGTGGAGCTATACATCACATTGGCAATATCCATAAGTACGCCAGAGCAGAAGATGTGCCGGAGCATACCTTGTTCGTCATCACAACGGATGGAATGGAGAATGCCAGTCGCTTTTATGACAGCGAGAAGGTCAAAAAGATGATTGAGCGCCAGAAGCAGAAATATCGCTGGGAGTTCCTGTTCCTCGGTGCAAACATCGACGCAGTTGAAACCGCAAAAAGTTTTGGGATTAGCGAAGACCGCGCTGTAAACTATCATTCTGACAGCAAAGGAACCGCACTCAACTACGAGGTCCTGAGCGATGCAATATGCGCCGTCCGATGCAGCGCACTACTTTCTGCTGACTGGAAAGGTCGTATCGACGAGGACTTTCAAAAGCGAGGCAAGGGCCGGAAGAAGTAAATAGTCTTTCAGAGAAAAAGGTGCTTTCGGGCATCTTTTTTTCATGTACTCCCCTGTTTTTCTTGTGAAAAATGTCCGTTGTAAAGTGAAGGGAAAGTAACGGGGAAACCCACCGGGAATACGCTTGAGAGAGAATAGCAAGCAAATCCGGTGAGTACCCACCGGAGAATAATATGTTAAGGGAACCCTGCCCTTAACCTGTGATTTTGCTTGTTGGGAAAGTCCCAAACCCTTCAATTTTGATACAACGGAGGGAGCGCATGGTACACAGAACAAGAGATGTCCAGAAGAAAATCTGGCTGACACCGCAGGAGGAAAAAACTATTCAGCGTAAGATGGAGCAGATCGGGACGCAGAACTTTGGAGCGTATGCAAGGAAGATGCTGATTGATGGCTACATCATCAAGGTGGACTATACTGAGCAAAAGAAACTTGCTGCTACGGTCAACAAGATTGGTGTGAATATCAACAATATTTGCCGCAGGATGAACTCAACCGGACGCTTTTATCAGGCCGATATTACTGAACTAAAGGAAGGACTGGACAAGGTATGGCAGTTACTAAAATCAAAGCAATCAGGGGAACTTTGAATAAGGCACTTGCGTACATCATGAACCCTGAGAAGACCGACGAGAAGGTGTTGGTCTCGTCCTATGGATGCGCTGCCGAGACAGCGGCTCAGGAGTTCGAGTGGACACGGAGGATCGCAGAACAGAGAGGAAAAAGCTCTCTCAAAATAATCGCCCGCCATGTCATACAGTCTTTCGATGTTGGAGAGGTATCACCGGAACTGGCTCATGAAATTGGCCGTCAGTTTGCCGACGAGATCCTCAAGGGTAAGTATGAGTATGTGCTGACAACGCATATCGACAAAGGCCATGTCCATAACCACATCATCTTCAACGCCGTGGACTTTGTTGACCATCATGCCTACAAAAGCTATAAGAAGATTTACTATGATATGCGGGAGGCCAGCGACCGGCTCTGCAAGGAAAATGGTCTCTCTGTGATCCCCCCTTCTCAGGGAAGAGGTATGAGCTATAAGGAGTACACCGAAGCGCAGCGTGGCACGAGCTGGAAACAAAAACTCAAGCAGACCATTGACCGGCTTGTGATTGTGGCGAAGGACTACGACGAGTTCCTAAAGCTCATGCAGGAGGCTGGATATGAAATCAAGACCGGCAAATATGTCTCTTTCCGCGCCGAGGGACAGGAGCGTTTTACCCGGTCGAAAACCATCGGGCAAAACTATACCGAAGAAAACATCCGTGAGCGCATTCAGGGACGCAATCCCCGCAAGCAGCAGATGATGTATAGCCGTAAGACCATCTCCCTCATCGGAGATATTCAGGATAGACTTGCTGCAATCAACAGCAAGGGATACGAGCATAAAGCCAAGCTCACCATCCTCAAAGAAGCTGCGAAGACACTCAACTATCTCACTGAAAATAACCTCCTGCAATACGCTGACCTTGAGAAGAAAGCAAACGACATCCACGGCTCTTTTGACCGCACCGGCGAGGAACTTAGACGCATAGAGTCCCGACTGCGGGAGGTGCAGCCACTCATCAAAAATATCGGAAATTATCAACGCCTCAAGCCGGTATTCGATGCCTATATGAAAACAAAGGACAAGGCAGCATTCCGTTCCACACATGAGGCCGAGCTTGTGATTTTTGAAGCGGCCAAAGGTAATCTTCTCGCTATACAGGGTAACGAGAAGTTTCCGAGTTTGAGATCACTCCAAGCGGAACAAAAAAGACTGCAAGAAGATCAGCAACGGCTCTATGATGAGAGAACAAGGCTCAAGAAAGAAGCAAAACAAATTGACACTATCAAAGCCAATGTCGATGATTTTCTCAGTCCATCTTCGGAGAAAGAGTATCAACCCACCCGCAGTAACTATCTCGAATAAGCAAAACATCTGTGTCTCATCTCAATCAGAGACACAGATGTTTTTTCGAGAACTTGAAATAAAATATGAATATTTGGAAGTGTAGATTGATTTCTTGGAGCTTTCCATGTATAATATATTAAGAGTCACTATAAGCAGATGAGTGAGGTGCAGCCAATGAAGATAAGCTACAAGAAACTGTGGGTAATGCTCATAGAAAGAGACATTGCAAAGTCAACGCTGCGGGAGGCAACTCAGCTTTCCCCGGGTACAATGAGTAAGCTCAATAAGGGGGAAGAAGTTGCCCTTTCTGTTTTGTTGCGCATCTGTGATTTTTTGGACTGTGACATCGGGGATATTTGTGAAGCTGTGCGAGTGGACAAGGAATAAGTCCTTCTTATCGTACAGCTATTTTTGTATAGTTACATTGAGAGAATCTATCTATGGAGGTTGCTGTCATGGCAGAAACAAATACAAGTAACATCGGTTTTGAAAAGCAAATCTGGGATGCTGCCTGTGTTCTTCGCGGTAACATTGACGCTTCGGAATATAAGTCTGTTGTTCTCGGCCTTATCTTTCTGAAATATATTTCGGATCGCTTCGAGGCAAAGTATCAGGAACTACTTGCAGAAGGAGACGGCTTTGAGGAAGACATCGACGAGTATGTTGCTGAAAATATTTTCTTTGTTCCAGAAAATGCTCGTTGGAGTGTGATTTCATCTGCGGCACACACCCCGGAAATTGGCACTGTGATTGATGATGCCATGCGCAGCATTGAAAAAGAAAACAAGCGGCTCAAAGACATCCTGCCTAAGAATTTTGCCCGTCCTGAGCTTGATAAGAGAAGGCTCGGTGAGGTTGTTGACCTCTTCACCAACATTCAGATGATCGAGCATGGTGACAGTAAGGATATTCTTGGGCGCACCTATGAATACTGCCTTTCCAAGTTTGCAGAACAGGAAGGAAAACTTGCCGGAGAGTTCTATACCCCCTCTTGCGTCGTTCGTACTCTGGTAGAAGTTTTACAGCCCTACAACGGTCGCGTTTACGATCCCTGCTGCGGCTCTGGAGGTATGTTTGTTCAGTCTGCAAAGTTTGTCGAGAACCACGGCGGCAACATCAATAAGATTTCCGTTTTCGGTCAGGACTCCAACCCGACTACATGGAAAATGGCGCAAATGAATCTTGCTATTCGCGGTATTGAAGCAGACCTCGGCAAGTTTAATGCAGATACATTCTTTAATGACTGTCATCCTCAGCTCAAGGCTGATTTCATCATGGCGAATCCTCCCTTCAACCTCTCTGGATGGGGACAGGATAAGTTGTTAGATGATGTACGCTGGCAGTATGGTACACCCCCTGCCGGTAATGCCAACTTCGCTTGGTTGCAGCACATGATCTGGCATCTTGCTCCAAACGGACGCATCGGGATGGTGCTGGCAAATGGCTCTCTGTCCTCGCAATCCGGTGGCGAAGGTGAGATTCGCAAAAACATCATTAACGCTGATCTGGTGGACTGCATTATTGCTATGCCCACACAGCTTTTCTACACCACTCAGATTCCTGTGTCGCTTTGGTTTGTCTCCAAGAACAAGAAGCAGAAAGGCAAGACACTGTTCATTGACGCAAGAAAGCTCGGTACAATGGTTACTCGCAAGCTGCGTGAGCTGACCGACGAAGACATCAAGAAGATTGCCGACACCTACAACGCTTATATCGAAGGCACTCTTGAGGATGAAAAGGGTTTCTGTGCCGTTGTCACTACTCAGGACATTGCAAAGCAGGACTACATCCTCACTCCGGGACGCTATGTTGGTATTGAGGATCAGGAGGATGACGGTGAGCCGTTTGAGGAAAAGATGAGCCGCCTGACCGCCGAGCTGTCTGAACTCTTTGCTAAGTCTCACGATCTTGAAGCGGAGATTAAGGAGAGATTGGGGGCTATTGGATATGAGTTATAACCTTTGGACTGACTGCAAAAAAGCACCTATTACAGAACTTCTTTCCTTCATTGTCGATAATCGCGGAAAGACTGTTCCAACTGCACCTAACGGTCATAAGTTGATTGCCACGAACTGTGTAACCAATAATACATTATTTCCAGTTTACGAAAAAATTAGGTACTTGAGCGAGGAAACATACCAAACATGGTTTCGAGCGCATCCTATTCCCGGAGACATTCTTTTTGTCAACAAAGGAACACCGGGAAGAGTCTGTCTTGTGCCTGATCCCATAGATTTTTGCATTGCACAAGATATGATTGCTTTACGAGCGGATGAAACAAAAATCTATCCAAAATTTTTGTTTGCTGTTCTGAGAAGCCGAGAAATCCAACAGCAAATCTACAACACTAATGTTGGTGATGTTATTCCTCATTTCAAAAAGCAATTTATGGATCAACTATTGATCCCTGTTCCAGATAGAGCCGTACAAGAAGCAATCGGAGATTTGTATTATTCTCTTAGCTTCAAGGCAGAACAGAATAAGAAGATAAACGATAATTTTGCGGCTTAGAGCTGGATGTTAGAGACATCAATCTCGCCGGACATCAGTTTGGGCAGCAAATTATCTCGGAGTTGTTCCAATCTCTGATTTTCCATCATGTTAGAGTAGATTGTTTCCATGAAAGGACTGACTTCATGCTCAAATGCCTCAATAACATCCTCGTTGAAGAGAAATGTTAGCCGCTTCAAGTCGGTTATAGTAACATGACCTAAACCCGTTGTCTGTTTGTTGCTTGCGATTCTTGAAAACTCCGGCTTGAAGTATTTGAGCATTAGGAAAATAAACCAGCGATGACCGGTATTGCTCTTAACATTAAATGTGTGCTGGTTCAAAATGGCTTTACCATGCGTCCAGATAAATATATCAATGGAGGTATCTGGATTACCTGACCATGAGAAAAGAATATCCTTGTCCTGAATAAGATATTTTTCTCCTTTGAAGCCATCAAACCACTTGGTTGAATCTGTAATTCCGTTTTTCAACTCAGCAATTTTGATGATTGGCAAGCCATGATCTCCACATTCGCTTGGCTTAAATGCAGCTCCGTTAATATAATCAGCGAAATCATACAGAGCCTTTTCGTCACCCTCAATCTCATCCATGATGAATCTCTGCATAAAAATCGCTTGCGCTTGCGCAAGTAAATTATCGTTTACCGCCCTATTAACTCTCAGCAGTGGCGAGAGTTTATATTCAAAGGAACTGCCACTGTTCGTCGTTCTCTTTAATCAAAAAGGAGACACGACGATGAAAGAACAACTTATCACTGAGATACAGAAAAAAATGCTGCCATATCTCAATAATGAACAACTGATGCAGCTTAGACACGCACTGAGTGAAACGCTACAAAGTGCAACCATCAGCTATGATGACGGCATAGAAACTGATGGCCGAGATGCAGTAGGGGCATTTATCTCTGCAAAGCGTATTGAAGGATGCTCTGAGAAAACTTTGAGTTATTATCGGAAGACCATAGAGTCTATGACTTCTGGTGTTGGGAAGAAAGCGCAGCAGATCACCACGGACGAGCTTCGCAGATACCTGACCAGCTATCAGGTGCAGCGTGGTTCAAGCAAGGTAACGATAGACAATATCCGGCGCATTCTATCCAGCTTCTTCTCATGGCTTGAAGATGAGGACTTTATCGTCAAAAGCCCGGTGCGCCGGATTCATAAAGTCAAAACTGCGAAGGTGATCAAGGACACCTATACAGATGAGGCATTGGAGCTGATGCGCGATAACTGCCCAACAGTGCGTGACTTAGCCATTATCGACCTTCTTGCATCCTCTGGGATGCGTGTTGGCGAGATGGTCACGCTCAATCGTGAAGACATCAATTTCAACGAGCGAGAATGTGTGGTCATTGGAAAAGGTAACAAGGAGCGTTTGGTCTACTTCGACGCAAGAACAAAGATACACTTGCAGAATTACTTGAGCTGCAGGACCGATACAAACCCTGCCCTCTTCGTCTCTCTCAAAGCACCGTATGAACGCCTTATGATCGGAGGCGTTGAAACAAGATTACGGGAGCTTGGAAAGCGGCTGAACTTGCCGAAGGTACACCCTCATAAGTTCCGGCGAACGCTGGCAACCTCAGCCATAGACAAAGGAATGCCCATAGAGCAAGTCCAGCAGCTCTTGGGACATCAGAAAATCGACACCACCATGCACTATGCGATGGTGAAACAACAGAATGTAAAGCTGGCACACAGAAAATACATCGGATAGGATGGTGAAAGTAATGCCGCAATATAGACAATATGAACTTAGGAGTGTGTGTACTCGCCTAAGCAGCGGAAAAGGTATTCCTGCAAGTCAGGTCTTTGACGAAGGAGCATTCCCCGTTTATGGCGGCAATGGTCTTCGAGGCTATACAGATCACTCGAACTTTAAGGGTGACTGCGCAATTATTGGTAGACAAGGAGCTTTTTGCGGAAATGTAAGATACTTTAGTGGTGAAGCATACATGACCGAACACGCTGTCGTTGTGTGCGCAAATGAAAACCATAATACCCGGTATCTGGCATATCTACTTTCTCGCATGAATCTCGGAAGACTGTCTGGACAGTCAGCTCAACCGGGACTCTCGGTGAAGACTTTAGCAAAACAAATAGTCGATTTACCACCGCTTGATGTGCAAAATAAAGTTGTCGCCATACTGTCATCCATTGATTCAAAAATCGCTCTAAATGAAAAGATAAACGATAATTTAGAGCAGCAAGCGCAGTCTTATTTTCAGGAATTATTCGTTGATAACGCTGCTCCTGAATGGACAACCGGCACAATCAGCGATCTTGGTGTCGTTGTTGGGGGCAGTACGCCCTCAAAAGCTAAACCTGAGTATTACACTGAATCTGGTATAGCTTGGATAACACCGAAAGACCTATCTATCAATAAGTCAAAGTTCATCTCTCATGGGGGAAATGACATCACTGAACTTGGCTTGAAAAATAGCAGTGCAACAATCATGCCCGAAGGAACAGTTTTGTTTTCATCTCGTGCGCCCATAGGTTACATTGCTATCGCTGCTGGTGAAGTAACAACAAATCAGGGCTTCAAGTCAGTCGTACCTAAGCCGGAGATTGGAACACCGTTTGTTTATTTTTTCTTGAGACATAATCTTCCGGTTATTGAAGGTATGGCATCCGGCTCTACCTTCAAAGAAGTTTCTGGCAATACAATGAAAAATATCCCTGCGGCTATTCCTGACGCTGACACTCTTGCAAAATTTAATGATTTTTGCACTCCCATCTTTGCACAACAGCGCATTTTGGAAGAACAAAGTCAATCGCTTGCCGTGTTGAGGGATTCTTTGTTACCCAAGCTGATGTCCGGTGAGATTGATGTCTCTGGTATCAGCATCTAAGCCGCTAAATTATCGTTTATCTTGAAAGGGGTGTTGATATGCTTGAGAAAATTCAGGAGGGCTTGCAACGGAGCAAGGACGAACGGAAGAAAAAACAACTTGCCAAAGAAAAAGTCCGTCTCGAACGGGCTGCTGCTGAGGCAGAGCGTCAACAAGCACATTTAGATGAAGAAATGGCGAAGATTCAGGCTGAAAAAGATCGCCTACTCTCCCTCGATGACAAGGCATTGATGGTTGAGATTATTTTTGCTATGCGCGGCCTATACTCGCAAATTGAAGAGATTGAAGGCCAGCAGGATTCCTTAGCAAGCCGAATTGGAGAAATTGAGTCTGATATTTCTTCTCTGAAAAGCGATATTTCGAGTTTGGAAAGCAGACTTAATTCTTCTGATTAACATTGAAATGTCGTTTATTATGCGACCACGATTTGCCGTGAATGCGGTATAGTTTAATCATCAAAACCGGAGGTAAAGGTATGGATATTGGAAATACAGTAAGCAGAGTCAGAAAAGAATATAAGGAGTATCTGCGCGAGAATCACCCTGACTGGGCAGAAAGCACAGTCAGTACCCATGTGTCTGATGCTTTTTACCTGTATCAGAATACCATTGCCCTTTCTTTCTGGAAATGCCTTGAGAACGATGCGTCTATGTCTTCTGCAAGGCAGGATATTTTCGACTATCTAACCCATGATGTGATGTCGGATCGTGCTGAGGAACGCACTGCCTCCTATTTCAATGACCTCAAGATGCTCAAGGAGTTTATTGACACGAAGGGCGGTGTTCGTGAATACATCGGCTTCGAGTATGATTGCGAGATCACCGTTTATAAGTACGCAAAGAAGGCTTACGATGGCGAGCTATCCGCCGAGGACGCTGTAAAGGCTATGTGTGAGAAAGTCCCTTGCTTTGGCGAAACTTCTCATAAACTCATGGTTATGCTCTTTACAGCTATGATGGATGGTTCTAAGTACACTCGAAGAGCCAACACCGAAACTACAATCTACTTTATCGTGAACATGGGCAAGGACTACGGTAAAGAACGCATGATAAACGCTCTCCAAGCAACTCAAGATAACATCAAATACTACTATGAGCAAACAGGAAACAAGTCGAACAGCATCCGAAGAGGCTGCAAAAAGGTTGCTGAGGAAAACGGTATTGATATTTCCTTTGGAGAAGAAATCTTTGATGGGATCATCCCGAAACAGACCACCGACACTGCTTTGACTGTTGATACCGCTGCTGTCCGCTATTGGCTCTATGCTGCTGGTGACGGATCGAGCAACTGGGAAAAGGATTATTCCGACGGCATCATGGCAATCGGATGGCATGACCTCGGAGACCTCATGGCGTACAGCTCAAAGGAGGAAATGCGTAGCAAGATGAAGGAGCTGTACGGAGACAATGGCTCATACAAAAATCAGGTGCTTGCAACATGGCAGTTTGCCAACGAGCTGAAACCCGGAGACATCATCTTCGTAAAGAAAGGCAGAAAGCAAATTCTCGGACGCGGTGTTGTCGAAGGTGAATATGTATATGATCCGGGGCGTGGACACTATTGCAATGTTCGTGCTGTCCGCTGGACGGATAAAGGAGAATGGGAACACCCAGACCAAAGCGTCCTGAAAACACTGACGGATATTACTCCCTATACTGACTATGTTAAGAAGTTGCAGAGTATCATTGACGGCGATAAGCAATCAGATGAGATTCTTGATGTTGAAGAGGATGAGACAAGCTACGAGTCTTATACAGCGGATGACTTCCTCCATGATGTCTATATGGATGAAGATCGCTACAACACCCTCAAGGCTCTGCTGCTCACAAAGAAGAATGTAATTCTGCAAGGCGCACCGGGCGTCGGCAAGACCTTCGCTGCAAAGCGTTTGGCATTCTCCATTATGGGCGAGAAAGATAATAACCGCGTCAAGATGGTACAGTTCCATCAGAGTTACAGCTACGAGGACTTCATCATGGGCTTCCGGCCAACCGAGACGGGCTTTGAGTTGAAGAAGGGTGTATTCTATGACTTCTGCCGTAAGGCGGCTGAGGATGACCGACCGTACTTCTTCATCATTGACGAGATCAACCGAGGCAATCTGAGCAAAATTTTCGGTGAGCTATTTATGTTGATTGAAAGCGATAAACGAGGCGTTGAATTGCAGCTCCTTTATGCGGACGAGCAATTCTCTATCCCAAGCAATGTTCACATCATAGGAATGATGAACACAGCGGATCGCAGCCTTGCTATGCTGGACTATGCTCTTCGCCGCCGCTTTGCCTTCTTTGAGATTACTCCGGCATTTAATTCATCGGGGTTCAGAGCATACAGAACAAAGGTCAATAATCCGAAGTTTGACCGCTTGATCGCAACCGTTGAACAGCTTAATGATGTCATCGCAAATGACGATTCTCTTGGCGAGGGCTTCCGCATCGGACATAGCTATTTCTGTACGAATGCTACTATCAATGACGAATGGATGAAGTCCGTTGTCGAGTATGAGCTGATCCCGCTACTCAAGGAGTATTGGTTTGATGAGGCGGCAAAGGTTAAGGATTGGAGCCGCACTCTCCGAGAGGTGGTCAAATGATCCGAATACAAAACATCTATTATATGCTTGCCTATGCGTTTCAAGTGCTACATGAGCAGGGATATAAGGATGTTGCAACAGAAGACTTTGAAAATACAGCAGAGCTTTTGTCCGCTATTCTCTGTCGTGGTGTTTCAGTACAGATCAAGAGAGGTTTGTGTAGACAGTACATCACCAACGAAGAGCCACTTGGCTCACCGAGAGGAAAAATTGAGATTGGAGAATCCATCAAAACACAGGCAATCCGCAAAAAACAACTTGTTTGCTCCTACGATGAGTTCTCCGTTGATGCGTACACGAATCGAATTATTAAAGCCACGATGATGTTACTGCTACGAGCTAATATTGCAAAAGCGAGAAAGAAGGAGCTGCGAAAACTGCTGATCTACTTTGATGGCGTTAGCGTTTTGGACATTCACACGATTAACTGGGACATCCAATATGACCGGAACAATCAGACATACCGAATGATCATTGAAATCTGCTATCTGGTGATTAAGGGACTTTTGCAGACAACCGCAGATGGCTCAACTCGCATCATGGATTATGCGGATGATCAAACAATGGCAAAACTGTATGAGAAGTTTATTCTTGGCTACTTTCAAAGAGAACATCCCGAGATCAAAGCCTATTCGCCACAGATTGCATGGCAAGTTACAGATGGGTACAAAACTCTTTTGCCGACGATGCAGTCCGACATTGTAATCTCAAACAGGAAAACGAAGAAGACGCTTATCATCGACGCAAAGTATTACTCACACAATATGCAGATGAAAGCTCCGTATATGACGCAGACACTTCACTCGGGCAATCTCTATCAGATATTCACCTATGTTAAGAATTGGAGTGCTGCGCCAGATGAGACGATCTCCGGTATGCTTTTATATGCCAGAACAGATGACGGTATACAGCCGGATAACGATTATCAAATGAGTGGAAATCAGATAAGTGTAAAAACACTTGACTTGGACAGTAATTTTACCGAGATAGCAGCTCAACTTGACGCTATCGCTGAAAGGATAATGTGACGGGTACGGCAGAACGAACATAAAGGAGCAACGATTATGGCAGGATATTACACAGAATCGAATTACGAGAACGCAGTTCTCCAACTTCTCAATGAAGGACTGGGCTATACCTATGTCTACGGACCGGATGTAGAGCGAGACTACCATTCCCCGCTTTACGAGGATGTCCTTCTGCCCTCTTTACAGCGCATCAATAAGGGGCTTCCTTTTGAGGCTATGAATGAGGCGATCTATAAACTCAAGAACTTTGAAACCGGAACTCTCTTGCAAAAGAACATGGTATTCATGGACTATCTGCAAAACGGTGTGCCGGTAAAATACTTCGATAATGGCGAGGAACGCTCCACCCTCGTCTATCTCATCGACTTCAAAAATCCTGCTCAGAATGACTTTACCGTTGCTAATCAGTGGACTTTCATCGAAAACTCTGAGAAGCGTCCTGATGTTATCCTCTTTGTGAATGGTCTGCCGCTTGTCGTTGTCGAGTTGAAATCTCCTTCCCGAGAAGAAACCGACGCATCTGACGCATATAGGCAGCTCAGAAACTATATGTATGAGATCCCCTCCATGTTCATCTACAATGCCGTGTGCGTTATGAGTGACATGACTACATCCAAAGCTGGTACGATAACCTCTGGCGAAGACCGTTTCATGGAGTGGAAAACCACGGACGGCAGCTATGAGAATACACAGTATGCCGCCTTTGATACCTTCTTTGAAGGTTTGTTTGAAAAGAACCGTTTTCTTGACATCGTAAAGAATTTCATTTGCTTCAATGTGGATGGACAGAACACCTTCAAAATCCTTGCCGGTTATCATCAATACTTTGCAGTCAAGAAGGCTGTTGCTTCGACGCTGAACGCAACGGTGACGGATGGTAAGGGCGGTGTCTTCTGGCATACACAAGGCAGCGGAAAATCCCTGTCTATGGTCTTCTATGCCCACTATCTGCAAGAGGCTCTGGAAAGCCCTACAATTGTTGTTATCACAGACCGGAACGATCTGGATGACCAGCTCTACGGGCAGTTTTCTCGCTGTAAAGATTTCCTGAGACAGACTCCGCAACACGCTGAGAGCCGTAAGCATCTAAAGGAATTGCTGGCAAATCGTCAGGCCAATGGAATCATTTTCTCGACTATGCAGAAATTTGAGGAAAGCAGCGAGGCACTTTCTGATCGCCGTAATATCATTGTTATGGCAGATGAGGCGCATCGTGGACAGTATGGCTTGACGGAAAAGGTGGTAGTAAAGCAGAAGGAAAACGGAGAGGTTGAAGCAAAGACCGTTATTGGGACTGCAAGAATTATCAGAGACAGCCTCCCGAACGCTACTTACATCGGTTTTACCGGCACACCTATTTCTTCTAAGGATCGCAGCACTCGGGAAGTGTTTGGAGACTACATCGACATCTACGATATGACACAGGCCGTCGAAGATGGAGCAACCAGACCCGTTTACTATGAGAGCCGTGTTATTCACCTCAAATTGGACGAGCAAACGCTTCGCCTCATTGACACGGAATATGACATTATGGCGCAGAATGCAGATCCGTATGTCATTGAAAAGAGCAAAAAAGAGCTTGGTCAGATGGAGGCGATTCTTGGAGCTGACCAGACGATAGATTCTCTGGTTAGTGACATCCTCGACCACTATGAGAATTATCGGGCGAATGTCCTCACCGGCAAGGCAATGATCGTTGCTTATTCTCGTCCTATTGCCATGAAGATTTATAAGCGCATTCTCAAGCTGCGTCCTACATGGACTGAAAAAGTCGGTGTGGTCATGACACAGGGCAATAACGATCCCGAAGAATGGCGTGAGATCATCGGCAACAAGGCTCACAAGGACGATTTAGCAAGAAAATTCAAGGACAACAATTCACCCATGAAGATTGCGATTGTCGTTGATATGTGGCTGACCGGCTTTGATGTGCCTTCTTTGGCAACCATGTATGTTTATAAACCGATGGCTGGTCACAACCTGATGCAAGCTATCGCCCGTGTAAACCGGGTCTTCAAGGACAAGGAAGGCGGTCTTGTCGTTGACTATGTGGGTATTGCTGCTGCATTAAAGCAAGCCATGAACGACTATACTACCAGAGATAAGAAGAACTATGGGGATACCGATGTCAGCAAGGCTGCATATCCTAAGTTTCTTGAGAAGCTGTCTGTGTGCCGCGATCTCTTCCACGGTTTTGACTATGCTAAGTTCATGACCGGTACTGATCTTGATAAAGCTAAGACCATCAGCGGCGGTGTGAACTTCATCCTCGGAAAGAGCGTTGCGGAACATGATCTCCCTGACAACGAGAAAACGCAGAATGTGTATATTAAAGAAGCTCTGCTGCTTAGACAAGCCTTGTCTCTTTGCGGCAGCTTAGTTGATGAAAAAACACGCTTTGAGGCTGCATTCTTCGAGTCTGTCAGGACGATGATTGTCAGATTGATGTCTGGTGGTACAGGCAAGAAGTTCACTCTCCCGGAAGTGAATGAACGCATCAATGAGCTTTTGAAACACAGCATCAAGAGTGAAGGTGTCATCAATCTCTTTTCTGATGTGCAATCGGAGTTCTCATTGTTCGATCCGAAGTTCCTTGAAGAAGTAGCAAACATGAAGGAGAAAAACCTTGCCGTTGAGCTTTTGAAGAAGCTGATTGCGGAGCAAGTTTCCATCTACCGCAGAACAAACATTGTTAAGTCTGAAAAGTTCTCTGAGCTTATTCAAGGTGCAATGAATCGTTATCTCAACGGAATGCTTACAAATGAAGAGGTGATTCAGGAACTTTTGAAATTGGCAAAAGAGATCGCAAATGCCACCGCAGAAGGTGAAGCAATGGGCTTAACTGCGGATGAGCTTGCATTCTATGATGCCTTGACCAAGCCACAAGCAATCAAGGATTTCTATGAGCATGAAGAACTCATAGCTATTACAAAAGAGCTGACTGATCTTCTCCGCAAGAACAGAACAATAGATTGGCAGAAGAAAGAAAGCGCAAGAGCTGGTATGCGCCGGTTGGTCAAGAGGCTGCTTAAAAAGCATAAGTACCCACCAGAAGGTATGGACGATGCTGTCCAAACCGTTATGAGCCAGTGCGAAATGTGGACGGATAATGTGATGGAACTATAAACGAGAAATGGCTGTAATTGCAGCTATGTATCATCGGAGGTAGGCATATTGGAGTTTTATTTCGGATTCAACACACCCGAAGAGCAAAAGAAAAGAAGAAAAACTACGCTGAGTGAGATTGGCGAAAAGGTCACATCGTTCTTTTGGGATATTGCCCCGGACAACGGATTTGAATTGCGGGAAGGCCAGCAAGATATGTCCTTTGAAATTGTAGATGCTCTCATCCACGACCAGCATTTTGCAGTCGAGGCGGGAGTCGGGATTGGCAAGTCCTTCGGCTACTTGGTACCGGTCTTACTCTATAACAAAAAAATGAGGAAACCGGTAATCGTTGCTACTTCCACCATTGCCCTTCAAGAGCAGCTTTGGAAGGATATTCACGATGTCATGCCCCTTCTCAAACTCCAACCGGAAGTCATTCTTGCAAAAGGTCAAACACATTATCTTTGTCATAAACGGGCAGATGAGTTTTTGAGCGCAGATAATAGCAACATTCCAGAAGAACTGCACAATGGGATTGAAAAAGGATTTGAAGAAAGAAAACAGTTCCCGGCCACCCTGCCGCAGAACATCTGGGATAAGGTGAATGTCCAACGGTTTAGTATGAGGAACTGCGGCTCATGTGAGAAGAAATGCCTCTACTACGCTATTCGCTCTCAACTAAAATATACCGATGGAATTGTCTTGTGCAATCAAGATTTCCTGACTGCCCACCTCCTTCAGATCCGGCGTGGACAGGACGGCCTCATCAATCGGGACGCTGATTTGATTGTCGTGGATGAGGCACATAACTTAGATGACAAAGTACGCAGTGCCACGACAGAACGAGTTGGTCAAGGAATGCTGCTTGGACTTATCAGGAGCGCAACCAACGAGATAAAAGCGTCAGATCGACAGAATGTGTATAGGGAGTCAAATGAAGCACAGAAAGCTATCCGTGATTTCTTTGACTGCCTCAAGGCACAGATGCAGAAGCAGATTGAAGATTCCCAACAGGATATGCGATATGCAGACCGTTTCTTCTTTGACAACAGCAAGGAGTCCGTCGCTCTTCTGAAAGGGATGGCTGAGGCCATCAAGAGCGTGGCTCTCAGCATTCAGGTTTACACCAGCTTTGATTACAACAACAGATCAACAGCAGCGTCAGACGAACTGGATGCGCTCAGTGAAAACCTTGCAGAGATGATTGACGAGCTTGAGGACAACCTTCTCTGGATAGAACGCAAAGGCAGCAATGCGGAGCTTGTTTACTGCCCGAAGAATACCAAACGGATCACCAACCGACTGTATTTCAGCGGCGGTGAAAAAACCATATTGACCTCGGCAACCCTGACCAATGCGAACGATGGCAGTCTTGAAGATCAATACTCCTATTTTATCAGCAACACTGGATTTCCAATGGACGAACACGGCTGTTTGTCGGAGCCGAAACCTTCCCCATATCCATACGATGAGCATTCCATGATTTACTACTGCGATGATCTTCCTCACCCAACCCGTGAACATGAAGCCTTCATTGAACAGGGTGTTCAGCGATTGCTTGAAGTCCTCGACATCTCAGGTGGGAAAGCATTAGTGCTGTTTACGGCCAAAACCGATATGGAGGAAGTCTATTCTATCCTGAGCAAAATGGATTTACCATATAAAATCCTGATGCAGCAGTCCGGCTCATCACAGGATAAAGTTCTCAACGAGTTTAAGGAAGACACTAACTCTGTGCTGCTTGGGACAGGCGCATACTGGGAAGGCATCAGCATTGAGGGCAAGAGCTTATCTAATGTCGTGATTTTCCGTCTCCCTTTTCCTGTTCCAGATCCCATTATAGAGTACAAGGCATCCATCGCAAAAGATGCACTTATGGATGTCCGCGTTCCCGAAATGATTATCAAGCTCAAGCAAGGGATAGGCCGACTGATCCGAAACTTCACCGATACTGGCATCGTTTGTATCATAGACCGAAGGCTGAGGGATGAGCCACCCGAGAGATACCATGATATTGCATGGTCATCTCTCCCAATTAAGAATAGAACCAATGACCTTGATGAGCTTAGAGAGTTTTACGAGAGCCTGCCAACCACAACAGACTAAACCGCGCCGCAAAGGAGGCCCGTATGGATAACCATGAGATCATTGAAGCAGCCGTACCCGTTGAAGACAAGACCACCTACAAGGACAGCACTTATGAAATTGTATCAAAGGTAGCCTATCTCATCGGTGTCCCTCGACGCATCTTTGAAAATGAGCATGAACCTCCGAAAATAGAGGTCTATCAAAGATTGGATGCAGACCAGGCAGCCCGAATTGTGCGTCATCTTTGCATTATACGGACAGCCATTGAACGAAATTTCCGGCACATTAACGATGCAATGCGGACACAGTACCGTTCAGTCCTCTCTATGCCGGAATACATCCCTGATGAGAGTATGATGCAGCTCAATAGAGATGGCGTAAACTTTGTCAAAAAAAGCAGTCGCAAGCTGGCGCATCATATCATCGAAATTAACCGCCTTATATCTGATCGAATAAACAACTGCAAAAAATACTTTCCTTTATGGATTAACTGGGAATATATCAAAGAACTTTTTATCATGCCAAATGGTATGAAGGAAGAAGGCACAAAAGAATCCGCAGAACTCTACTATTCCCATTTGCTTTTCTACCCATACCAGATGTATTTGAACTGGCAGCCCTACGATATTGGGAATATTCTGTATAACGACAAGAAATTTGTCACCCTTCTCTATGAATGGCATTATGACTATTTCACAGAGTATAGCAAAGTTTCGGATGCTGGCAGCTACATTAAGGGTAGTATCTATGAGTTCATTGAGAGTAGTGAAAAGGTAGTTATAGTGGTGGACTGCGAGAACTCTGATCCATATAAGCTCTGTGCCACCCTTCAAAATCTTGACTACCAATATACACAGAAAATTGAGTCCATCATTCTCTTTGACGATCCGCATACAGCCTCAGCATGGCGTATCATGGACAGTTTTACCCGCTTGAAAGTGGAACACATAATGATAGAGCGCGTCAAACAGAATAAGTCTCTGGTGGACATCATGCTGACGGCGAGAGCCTGTCAGGAGCATTATAAAAATGATGTTGACTCCTTTATCATCGTGTCCAGTGATTCTGACTACTGGGGCCTTATCTCATCCCTACCAGAAGCGCGTTTCTTGGTCATGATTGAGCGAGGACATTGCAGCCCGGATATGAAGAACGCAATGGTAAACGCCGGAATATTCTACTGCTACATAGATGACTTCTATTCGGGGAATGCCGAAGAAATCAAACACAGTGCCTTATTCAAAGAAATGTACCGGTATATTGATAAGACTGTTCGGCTCAATGTCAATGAAATGCTGGATTCTGCTTTGCAAGCAACCCGTATTGAGATGGGTTCATCGGAGAAAAAACAGTTCATGACCAGATACATTAAAACGATGCAGATGACCATAGCCCCAGACGGGGAACTTGTTCTTGAGTTCAAACGAAAATAAACAGGAGGTGTTTTAGAATGTACGACGAAATCAGAAAAGAAGAAGAAACTATCATGCTGCGCAATATTGCAAAATTAAGTGAGAATGGGAAAATCAAATGGGAATGCGTCGAATATAACCCAATCTCTTTTATGGACAAGGATAAAGTGGACAATACCCCTGCTTGTTTATGCCATATAGTTACGCTGACCTCCACCATAAACGGTCTTCCGTATGAGCTTGAAGTTGCAGAATACATCAGTGTGCCAAGTGGAAAGGGAGATTATGCCATCACCCTGACACGGGACCTGCCGGATGACCATATGAAGATTGACGAGGCTCTTTCCTATCATTCCGATTTGTACGATGATTGTCCCCCTGATCAGCTCAAAGAGCGTTTTCATGATCATCCCATCATTAGACTGTGTAATGCGGTTGTACCTCAAATTATAGGCAGCGATGCAGTGCAGGAAGTATTCGAGTGGGCAAGTTTTGTCAACGAGAACGGCATTTCCAAGAAATTGTTGGAGCATCCCTTGACCATACTCGGCAATAAACTTCTTTCAGAGAGAAGAGTGCTGGACTACCACCGATGCGTTTTGGATGTTTCGTTCAGAGAGAGTATTCTGAAATAATAAAAACCCTCAGCCAACCACTTAACTTTAGTGTGGAGGCTGAGGGTATTTTTGCTTACATATATTCATCATCTACGGAAAAGCTGTCGCGTGATAGATCAAACAGGTATTTATCTCCGGCTTTTGCGCACAGCTCTTTCATCGTACTGGCCTGAGAACCCGAAAAGTCGGTCACAAGGCAGGAACTCTGTCTCACCATCTCTTCAAAGAAGGATTGCTCATCAGTGGATTCCATCCCCAGATTAACAACTGAACCGAAAGGCGGGACATATTTGTTGATGCACTGATCCCACAAAAAGACTTCATCCTCTTCCAGATGGACAATGACTTTTGCAGTAATTCTACGAAACTGCCTACCGGCACAGAACCTTGCAAGAATAGCACCGAAGGCCGTTACACAGCTCTTTTCGTCAATCCAAAACTCCCTTACATAGTAACAGTCGGATATATACACAAGGAGAGCTTCAAAGGCTGAAAGCTGGAAGGCATTGCAGTTTGAAGTCAATCCGATGAGAGAACAAATCCTGTCTCCTTTGATTGTTAGTTTGTCACCAAATCTTTTCATCAATGCTTCACGGATGCTTCTTGCTGCTTTGTGTGCGATTTGACCTATACGAGAGGTTGACACGCCAACTGTTTTTCCGATCTCACGCTGGGCTATCCCATCTTTAAGCATGGAAAGAATTATTCTTGTACGGTCATCAAACAGTTCTTCTGCTTTTTTCTGAATAAATTGCTCAGTCTCGTCGGTATAGACGCGGACAACCTCCGCCTTGCACGATTTCTGAGCATATTCAATCTGTGCAATCACGCTATCCTCAAGATTAGGATAGTAATAGGCAAAGACGAGATCCATCTGCCTTAAAATCCATCGTTCAACCTTGTTGGCCTGTTGAACAAATTGCCCCTTTATCTTTGCAACTCCTTCATCCATCAATGGGGCATAGATATAGCGGTCAACCAAACAGCATGGGAACCGAGTGTCATATACTTCTCCATACCAGTCAAGAGGCTCCTTCTTCTTTGTCGGATCATACACTCGAACAATCTTCAAAGCCTTTTCTGGATACTTACTTTTCAGTCCAACAACCAGAGCAAGACACGAGGATATATAGGAATAGTGTTCACCACTAAAGAACCAGAACTCGATCTCGTCCTCCTGCTGCACAAGGGCTTCGCAGTGAGATGAGAGTTGAGGAATTAAGTCAATATCGAATATGTAACTCATTCCAATGAAATAACAACGCTTCATAGGCAGTTCTCCGGTATCTTCCTCACAGATAAGTTGATTGGATGGATAACATGGATCGGCTTATTCTTTTCCATCGCATAGCGAACGGTTTTTCCTGTTCCGCTTGGCCGACCATCCCATACGGCAATAAGTGCATCAGCCTGATCGACCATGTACCGGTTTCTTTTCTCCATGCAGTCCGGGGTGTACTCCTTCTGCAACAGCGTCCGCTTATCGCACTTCGCAACAATCGCGGCATACCGTTCCTGCAATGCCTTCGCCCATTTCTCCTGCTGGCTCTCACAGGGAACGGCGCATTCCAGTTTGATGTCTGGATAATTAGCATCTTTCAAATCAAGAACAATTTCCGCAGCATACATATCAATGCCGATTGCCATACCGGAGATAAAGTAGTCTGCGCCTTCATCCTCAATCATTCTGACAATTTCCGTTCTGAGCTTTTGCTTTAATGAGATACACCGTTCGTCTGTCTCGTTAAACCGGAACGGAAGACTTTGCGGCCTATGTCCAGTAAAAGCGCATTTTATCATTTTGCGCAGCCCCTTTTGTATGTATTAGAGAGTTTGACTATGACGCTTGTCCATAGTATAACACAAAGTAGGACTCTGCGCAAAAAATAAAACTGTGTGGAACTTCACACAGTTTTATGAAATCTTATTGATTATTTTCCTTCTCCTGCTGAATCATCAGTTCAACCATTTGCAGTATGCGCTTTTGTGCTGGGGAAGGTAAGGTATTCAGCTCTTCTGAAAGTTCGGAAGCCTTATAGCTTATGGAATGCTCAACAACATCACAGAAGATAGCGTCTGCGGATGTCTCCAAACCGTTAAGCAGAATAATGAGCTTTTCACATCTTGGAAAAGATGCACCGCGCTCAAGGGTAGAAATGTAATTGGTGGTCAAACCGGTTTTCTCAGCAAGCTCATCCTGCGTCAATCCAAGACGCTCACGGGCTTGCTTGATCCGCTTACCTATTCGCTTATCAATCATGGCAAGTACCTATGCCTCTCCTGTAATCCTTATACTATGATTATATGGATAAGCGACACAGTTATACAGAAACGCTAATGCACTGGCTAACGCGCTAATACATAGTTTCAACAAAAAAAGAAAAGAGCCTCAGCCAACACCCAGCAGGGTATCGGCTGAGGCTCTTTCGAGAGAATAAACCACAGCAAAAACCGGTTAAAATCGACCTTTATCCTGACATTCTTGCATAGTGTGGCTCACATGGAAAAACATACGGAGCTGATTTTTCAGACGGCTCACAGGGCAAAAAAACCTTGATTTTCAACTCTTATCGCAACACTGTAACGCCCCTATCTGTCCGTTTGGAAAGATAATGAGGACATTGGATTTCCTTTACCCGAAAGCTCTGCTTGCAGCTATGAACGCATCGGCGGCACAGTGCATGGTATTTACGCCGACCATCTGTATCCAGAAAAAAGCTCCACTCATCTTTCCAACGCTGGCTCTTACTCATAGATCACGCTCGCTTTTCTTGTCTTTATGTGGCGATGGAATATCCTGATTCTGCTCGGCTTTTGCCGCCCTGAGCCGTTCCATGATGGAGGACTTGCTACCATGATCCGAGGCTTTCTCCTGCTCCTTAGAACCGTTATTGATAATCCCATCAATCATGCCATAATCATCTTCGAGAGACATTTCTGCCGCCTTGAGGGGATTTTCCCGTTCAGTGGCGGCTTTCCATTCAATCTTTTCCACGCCGAAGATCCCACCCTGCGCTGCGTGAGCTTTCAACTCATCTGCATTCATAACCATGCCCTCCGTGTCATCCCCGTATAACCGGTAGATCGTGCAGGATTTCATCACCTCCGCTGCGGCATCTTCCCGCAGGGGCAACATACCGCCCCAAGCGTAGCCGTACTCCTTCATTTCATCAACCGAAATGGTCTCATCCGGCAATCGGTCTACCGGTATAACCTCCTGACGAAGCAGATCCACGGTATGCTCGTCGAACCCGTTATAGACATCGGACAGGGAGAGCTTACCGCGCTCATCGACTATAAGGCAAGCTACCTCATCGCCGTGAGTATCATGTTCCATCAGATAGAAGGTATGTCCATAAACCTCCTTGTGATCAATGGTATGCCAAGTCCCTATATGACCGGCAACAGTAAGCCCAGAAGTATCCATGTTGACCTCGAGGTCTTTCTGCTTAAAGGTTTCCTGCTGAACCTGTTCTTCTTTGATCATGGGAATAGCAACAATCTTGTCTCCGAGTTTGGCAAATACCTCGGGAATTTTGAATTGTTCAGAAAACTGGCGAATTTGGTCAACCGTCAGGGAACCAAAGTTATCATCGGTCAAACCTACCACAAGGAAAGTCCCGACAACAATATCGTAAATATCCCCATCCTCATCCCGGAGTGCGCGGTTGAGAGGCAAACCTTCCAGTTTTCCTTCCTCATTGCAGATCAGGCCAACTGGCTCTTCATAGGGATACACAGCCTGAATATAGCCACCGACTTCTTGCTGTAAGGACTCCAAGCCGGAAGGGATTTCTTTTAAGTATGGCTCTTTCTGCGGCTCAACCACCAGAACAATGAGAGTGTCATCGCGGTCAGGCTTTTCTCCTGAGCCTGTAATTTTATATTCATCGGGGATGTCATCTCGAGAACCATCAAAGCAGTTCGACCAGCTATCGCCGGTGGGACGGATATAACCGTCATTGGTGAGCGTCCCACCCTCATTGATGGCGCAGTCTTCTCCATACCGTTCAAAGTCAATGTAGTCCACGAAGCTGCCAAACCTGTTGTCATCATTATAGCCGCACTCGGAGAAATAATATCTGCCGAGATCATCATGATCTTTGATTCCGGGGATAAAATCATAGCAGTCCAGATTATAGGTCAGATTGATGAGATCGGTCAAACCACTGACCTCATCGCAGCCGCTTTCCATAATTGCTACGAAGTGATCCTGCTCATGCTTCGGCAGCTCATCCAGACGGGCAGCGAAGTAATTGAGTGTATCAAGGCTCTCGTATTCACCAAGAACCTCTGTTACACCGTGGATGGAACAATCATAGTCGGTGATGAAGTATTCCTCATAGACTTGCCCGAACTCATCCTTTGCTCCAATTCCGATACGGTCAAAGACCGTCTTCATTTCCTCTTCGGTGGTGGGCAGCTTTACCCACTCACCGACCAACGCACCCTCATTGTACTTGCCGAGGTTGGTTACAAATACCTCAAAACCATCCAATACGGGCATCAAAACCCTCCTTTCAGTCTTCCATTATGGTGTCGGGTGCAATGTAAAGTGCAGCAAACTCCGCATCCGACATTTTTTCCAATTTCCGAACCGTCTTGTAAAGCAGCTCTGTCATCTCATCATCCAGATCATTCAGCGGAAGGCTCTTCATCTCCGCAAGCATCCTGCTTCGGTTGGAAGTGTCAAAGCAGCACATCAGGTTAATTTCCTCCACATTGAATCTCATCCTCACATCTCCCTTTCATTTGTCCTCGGTTTCCTGTCCTTCATAGGCTTTTTCTTAGAATGATCCGACGCTGCTTGAGTGCATTCCTTGAGCTTGGCCATGACGGATTTCTTTGATTGTGTTACCGTCCGATGTCTCTGTTCGGATAGAAACGCCTTTTTTAGCCCTGCCGCCTCATCCAGATCAAAGGGCATTCCATACATGAGGGATACATCCTTAAACTCCTTGATGTTGTCCTGCACGATGGGAGGCTGGCTGGGGATTGTCTGATTGATCAGCGTTACCGTGTCCTGCTGGTAGTTGACATCGGTAATCTTGTAGATGTTGCCCTCGTAGCACCATTCGAGGCCAACCGGAAAATAATCAGTACCCCGCAGTTCTTTTACCGTTTCCTGTTTACCATCTTCACCTGTACGGGAGAGTAGGACATCGTTTCCCTTGGCCCACAGCATATTCGACCGCAGAATCCACTCACTCTCTTTGAAACCCGTTACCACGACCTGACCACCGCCTTCCAGCTCTTTCATCAGGAGCTTGGAGTGGATAAGGGGTGCAGCGCGTTTAGCATCTTCTCCATAAATCTCAAAATAGCCATTCTGTGCAAAGCAGACAATCACTTCTGGGTGTGCCTCTTTGATCCCGTTGTAGGCTGTCTGCGCTGCAAAGGATAAAGGCCGCAGCGGAGGAACATAATAACCAAGTTTGAGCTTGTTCTGCTTCTCATGAAGGTCATGAAGGCGCGATTTCAATAGGTCTTCGTCCACTGCATGAACAACCGTGTCCTCCACAGCCCCATGCTCGGCAATCAATCCATAGACCGAATGAATGCTCTTTTCAAAGGGCATTGTTGCAACATAGCCGTCCTCAAAGGTCCGTGTCACTATGTCCGGCTGAATACATTCTTTGGTTACCTGTACTGCATGAGCGAGATAGTCCAACTCATAGACATTGCCAAAGGGTACGCCATCCCGAAGGCTGGTGATCTCCACAGAGAATGCCCGGAACGATTCATCCGATTGCTCCGCATAGTAGAGCCAAGAGAGATTTGCTGGGGTGTCCTTGATAAAGGCATCGCGCTCATTGACGCACAGCGTTCCCATTGTGCGGGAGAGCCAGAGAAGCCTTTTGTCTTCCGGCCTTTCGCTGGACGCTGCGCGAAGGAATGTCTGACGGTCAATCTCGAAGTCTGTTTGATAGGACTGGGTATTTGCTTTCATCTGCTCTTCGAGGAAGGGAATAAAATCAATGTCTTCGTATCGCTTCATTTGCGTCACTCCAATCCCAGATCCCGTGATTTTTGTTTTACAGGGTTTTTCTTTTCAGATTGGGTTTTTGCTACCGCCCTGAGCTGTTCTCGGATAGACGGTTTTTCACTTGTTGCCTCCTGAACCTTTTGCGGCTTCATATACTCAAGGGTAGGTGTAAGCTCCCGATAGCAGCCCTGAGTTTTCTTAGCGGAATAGCGGCGATGAATAGCAAACATCGGTTCTCCGTTCTGTGTGACCGTATCGCCTTCAATTTTTACCCTGTATTGTGCCATGATCCTTTGAGACTGCTCGGAGGCTTTGACCGTCGATCTCATACCGTCATTGGCATAGGCGATTCGAGCCTTGAGTGTGTCCATTACAGCAGCCTTAATCTTTTTCTCGTCAGGCGTAAGGCGATGTTTCGTGATAGCTACCTTTTCAGGCTCAGGAATAGAGGCCGTTTCGTGCTGCTCCTGCGCTTTGTCGGGCAGTAAATCCTTGAACTGATTGATGAAAAGGTTTACCAAGCCCGGATGCACTTGACTGACGATAAAAGAATCGCTGTTTTCCTCGCATACGGAAATCTTTCCTGCCCAATCCATATTTTCTGCGTGATACCTACCGTCGTGGAGACTATGCTGCACTGTATTTGCCAAAACATATTGAACGCGCTCTTCGGAAAACTGCTCAAGAACCGTTTCGACTGCAACTCTGGTGGAAAGTCTGTAATCAACATAGTTCTCGCTGATCGCTTGCTCAATCGCTTCCGCACAAGCAATGTTGGCATCGCGGGATGCTCGGTAGGCATCCATTTCACCGGCTTCATAGGCATAATTCGCCATCTCACGATAGACGGGAACATCAAGATACGAGGGCTTTTTCTCTTTTACAGTCTCAGATGTCTCCTGAGTCTGCTCCTGAGCTTTCTCTGTAAGCAGCACCTTGAGCTTGGCGTCGATGCTCTCAATCATCTCTGCCGCAGTGCTGCGGATCGTCTCAAGAGAACCTTTCAGCTCCGTGGTTTCTTTGTCAGAGGACCAACCGGCAATGTAGCCGAAGGAATAATCAGAGGTTTCTATCCCATATCGTTGACAGACCGTGTAGGCTACGCTTTCTGCCTCAACCTCTTTGGTGTGTCTGTCCTTGCGCTCTTCGGGAGCAACCTTCTCATCGGGATTGATCGCATGGAGCTTGGCATGGGCAATCTCATGGATAGCCGTTTTGACCGTCTGAATTTCACTCATGCCTTCCTGAATGGCAATGCGATTTTCTACATGGGAGAAATAGCCCTTTGCACCGCCGGGAATATCCTCGAAGGAGATCGGTACAGGAGATTCCTGCTTGAGAGCTTCAAAAAAAGCAGCGAAGTTTTTCACGCTGCCAGTCAGCTCATCAACTATGATGTCAGGGAGTTCTTTGCCGTCTGTCTGAGACACATCAAAGACGCTCACTACTTTGAAGGCAGGACGCAAGACCTCCACAGTCTCTGTGATGGGCTTTCCATCAGCATCCAGCACCGGCTTCTGAGTAGAAGGATCAATCTTCTCACGCTCTTCCTGAGCCTTGTAGGGCGCAGGAGCGAGTATCTTGATGCCTTTCTCGCCCTTCATGACATGACGGTCAAAGTTGCGTTGCCATGAGGTATAACCGGCAATAAGGGTGGCGTTCGGTTTCTGCATTGCGATGAGCAAAGTGTTGTTGAACGAGTAGTTATAGAACTTCGACATCGTAGTCAGGTACTCTTTGAACTTCTCAGATTCAAATAGTTCTTTGATGCCTTGTTCCAACTTATCTGTAATCTCACGGACTTGCTGGACATTTTTGTTTTCAGCCATTTCAAACCTCCAATCTTATTTCTTAGAAACAGAAAACCCCGACTGAGGCTTGCTCATAAGACGAGCTTTAATCTCAGACGGGGTTTCTCTTCGTGTCAACCGGCGATGGAATACATTCTCTTCCTGCTCCCATTCGATAAGCCGATCAAACATTTCAGGATGATGGCTAATCATGTGTCGCAGCTCGGCGTCACTTGCGTTGGGGCAAAACCAGCAGCCATTTCTCCGGCAGTGTTCATATATCGGTGAAAGCAAATCGTGTTCAGCACAGAGCTTGAGTGCATCTGCCTCGGTATAACCGTACTTTGCAAGTAGGCTTACCTTCGGAGTTCCTTCAAGCCTTGCAAGGCGTTTCGGCTCATCAATAGCGATGCCAACATAGCTGACAGCATCGGGAGAGAGCGTTCTGTTGTATTTTTTCATCGGATTTACCTTGCATTCTCTGTTCACCGCACACATTCCAGCCCAAGCAAAGCCGCGCTTTTCTCCCTGATGAGGGCCGCGAACAATGATGTGATGAAAGATGTCATCATAGGTTTTCGGTCCGTGAAGGATCGTGAACTTGACACCAAGTTCTTCTTCGCAGAAAGGTTTTAGTTTATTGTAGATGAAGTCCCTGTGTTCCGGGACTTCACCAGTGTTGTTTTTGTCAAACATAACCTCTGCAAATACGATCTCATCCATCGGCTCATCATGTTGAGCTGCCAAAAGGATAGTTGCTACACTGTCCTTGCCTCCGCTGCAAGAGACGATATGCGGAGGGCGCGTCATCGGTCAAACTCCATCTTGAAACTGACATACTTGCCCCCGGTATCATCCAAATGGATCACTGCGTCATAGAGTTCTGTCCGTTTCGGAGTATATAGCCCCTTTACCCGGCACCAACCCTTTTCCAAAAGTTCCGATGCAATCTTTTTGGTCAACTTCTTTTTCTTGTTGGAAAAGAACTTATTGTCTTCCCACAGACAGAAGGAACAATCCCTGTTGGAGCAGTAAAAATTCCCCTTGCCCACATAGACCGGAGAGCCGCAGCGAGGGCATTTTCCAATGGCCTCCCTGCCAGAGTCAAACCGACTGGCTTCTGCATTAGAGAGGAAGGGGTAGGTCTTAACCAGTTCAGAGGTCATTTCCACAATCCCAGCGAGAAACTTGTCTGCATCGGCAGTCCCGCGCTCAATCTGCATCAATGTATTTTCCCATTCCGCAGTCATGGAGGGGGAAGTAATCTGCTCAGGCAGAATGCAGACAAGGTTATTCCCGTCCTTCGTCGGAGTAAGGGATTTGCCCTTGCGCACAATAAAGCCAGACTTCACCAGCTTCTCGATGATCCCGGCACGAGTGGCCGGAGTGCCAAGCCCCTTTTTCTCGGTGCCATCATCAAACGCTTCATTTCCTGCTGTTTCCATTGCAGAAAGCAGAGTGTCTTCGGTAAATGCTTTTGGAGGGGATGTGAAATGCTCGGTGATGCTGGCAGATACAGGAGAGAGAACATCCTGCTCACAAACCACAGGGAGAACTTTCTCTGGCTCATCCTTTTCTTTGCTCTTTAGGGAATCCTTAAACTGCTGCTCAACGGCTTTCCAGCCCTGCTGCACAACCATCTTTCCCTTTGCCTTGAACACATACCCTTCACAGGTCAGAGTGACTGAGGTTTCATCATAGATATGCTTCTCGCCGGTTGCAGCAAGGAGTCGCATGGCAACCAGCCGAAGGATTTTCTGCTCAGAATCCGGCAGTACAGAAAGATCCTGTTTCTCAAGCTGAACCGTTGGAAGTATAGCATGATGGTCAGTGACCTTTGCGTTGTTAATGATGCGCCGGATGTCCGGCTCATGGCTGAGGGAACTGAACACGGGGATTCTGTTCTGGACAATGGAGATGACCTGACGGGCAGTGGCCTCCATATCTTCCGTAATAAACTGGCTGTCGGTGCGAGGGTAGGTCAGGAGTTTTTTTTCATAAAGGGACTGCACCAGATCGAGCGTCTGCTGTGCAGTGAAGCTGTAATATCGGTTGGCCTCCCGCTGCAAGGTGGTCAAATCATAGAGCCTCGGGGGATTGGCCGTCTTAGTCTCTCGGCTGACAGAAGAAGCGACGGCCTGTTTCTGATCACAAGCCGCCGCAATTCTCTTTGCTTCTTCTTCACTTTTAACCTTCTCCATGTCGGCGGTCAGACCGTCTTTCTCCACATGGACATTGAAATACTTCTCCTTGCGAAAGGTGGAGATTTTCCCTTCACGCTCCACCAGCATGGCAAGCGTCGGAGTCTGAACACGCCCGACCACCAGCTTTTTGTGATAAAGCGTCGAAAAGAGCCGAGTCGCGTTGATGCCGACAATCCAGTCAGCCTTCGAGCGACTAAGGGCAGCTTCATAAAGATTGTCATACTCACTGCTGTCCCTTAGATGTTGGAATCCCTCGCGGATCGCAGCGTCCTCAAGAGAGCTAATCCATAAACGCTTGAAGGGCTTCGTACATCCCGCCTTATGATAGACCAGCCGGAAAATCAATTCTCCTTCGCGTCCTGCATCGGTGGCGCAGACCAACTCGGTAATGCGACTATCCTTCATCAAATCCCGCAGCACCTTAAATTGTTGCGACTTGTCCCTCGGAACCTCGAACAGCCATTCCTCCGGTACAATGGGCAAATCGTCGTAACGCCATTTAGCGTACCGTTCGTCATAGGAACTTGCATCCGCAAGACCTACCAGATGCCCTACACACCACGAGACAATGTAATTAGTTCCTTCGAGATAGCCGTTCTTGCGGGATGTCGCACCCAGCACCTTTGCGATAGACTGGGCAACACTCGGTTTTTCTGCGATAACTAAAATCAAATAGTACCCCCCTTTACACATCAAACCCAAACTTTATCTATAAAAACTGCTTCGTAGTGTATGAACCGTTTTTACCCTTGACAATGAGAGCGAAACGGAATGCCCGTCACAGTTTTGAAGTCTGTGACGGGCAGTTCCTTTACTCCGTATCAGTTTGTCCTTCCTCGTCCTCTTCGATTTGAGGCTCTGTATCTTCATTGATATATGGCTCTTCCTCATAACCCTCATCGTCAAAGAAGTCTAAGTCCTCATCCTTCTGATTTTTACCGCGAACGAACTTGAAATAGTAGTAGGCTGCACCACCTACGCCGAGAGCTGCAACAATAGCAATGATCAGCCCAACATTCGTTTTATTCTCCGGCTTCTCCGGCTCCTTGTCGGCATCCGAGTCCTCCATAGGCTCTTCCGGCTCAGGGACAGTACCGGTACATTCACTCATGTTGGTTTTGCAGACGGGACACTCCACATTGACCGCCCCGGCAGTGCATTTCTCTTTGCAGACACAGGTAGTCAAAGCTGCTGCGGCCTCTTCGTCCATCAGGGCAAGCAGATCGGCCTCATCCACCATATTGAGGAAATATGTCTGGTACTGTTCCTCTTCCTCGTTGATAGGCGCATCATAATCAATAACGATATAGAAGGTGTTGCCGGACTTAGATTGGGCAGTAATGAACTGCTTATTGGTAGCCTTGTCATAGAGCAGATCGCGGGTATAGGCATTGCCCTCATCGTCAATCGGCTCGCCGTCAGAAGGCGGCTCAGGCTGTGGTGCGGGAGTTTGCTCGGGAGGTGTGGCCTCAGTGACAGGAAGGTTTTGTTCGGTATCGTCAGCATAAGCAAACGCCGTCACGGAAAAGCTACCCATTAGCGCAATGCAGATAGCAAGGGCGGCAAACAAGCGAACACCTTTTCTGTTATTCATGCGCAGACACCTCCATCTGGTTTTTCTCAGGCTTATTCTCGCGTTTATCGGTCTTCATATTTGAAAGAAACGCCATAATTTGATCCTTATCCATCACCATAGCCCGGACGGTATTGACGATTTCAAGGTTTTCCAGTTCGGTTTTTTTCTCATAGAGGTCCTTGAGCTGCGCCTGCAGGTCCTCAATTTTCTTTTCGGCCTTTTCGATGTCGGCGCAGACTTTCTGGTATTTTGGATTCATAGAAGCACTCCTTTCTCTTAGTAAGAAGGTCTTCCAAAGGCATAAAAATGGGATTGCCAGTAGGAAGAACTGATGGATGAGTATTGGATGGGATCGCCGCAGTGCAACATCACATTGTCTCCGACATAAATGCCCACATGGGAAACGCCGGGGGTATCATAAGTGCCGGTGAAAAAAATGAGATCACCCGGCTTGGCATCCCCTCGGGAGACTGGCGTACAGACATTGTAAAGCCCTTGCGCCCCAAGCCTTCCAGTGTTGACAAGTCCTGTGTTCGTGAGGACATAGGAGACAAAGCCGGAACAGTCAAACGAGGTGGAAGGATTGGAGCCTCCCCACACATAGGGGTAATTCAGGTATTTTTCAGCTTCTTCAATGAGTGTTGCAAACTTGGTATCGCTGAGATACGCCGGATTGACTTCATATTCCTGCGGCGGGTTTTCGATGTACTTGTCCACATACTCTGAGCTGGGGAACAAGTCTTCTCGATTCCCAAGAACAGACATATATGCGGAGTACATGGAGAGCTGATCTTCTGACATGATATAGACCGGTACATGGCTGAGGTTGAAGTTTTCCAGTGTCACATAGCAGATATAGTAGTCGTAGGGTACTTGGTAGGTATCGGTATGGGAATTACCGTCTTCATCCACCCAAGTATCGGTCTCTGTGCGGTAGCGTGTCTCCACCACAACCTCTTCTGTGAGAATGTACTGCTTGTCGAAGAGCAAATCCAAAGTTCCCTGTATTTCTTCCAGCGTAAACTCGGCCTCGTGGAGCGCAGACAGGATGGAAACCAGAACATAGGGATCATGCTCGATTTCATCCAAATCGTAGTGATACTCGTCGTAGTCGTGTGTCGATTCATAATTGTCCAGCATCTCTTGAAGTTCGGCCTCCATCTGGCAATATTGTTCCTCTGCGCCTAACATGGCTTCATCTTCACTGAGATAAGAAGAGGCAATTACGCCCTGACCGGTTTGAGTAAACATGGCGGTGCAGGAGGTAATCCCGGCTGCAAGAAGAACGATGCACCCAATTCCTAAGCCAAACCATAAAAAAACCTTCTTATTTTTGGAGAAAAAATCTATAGCTTTATCTGCTGCCTTTTCCCGCACCTTTTTTCCGGTGGACTTTGTAGCAGCACCGGCAGTCTGTGAACCGGCCTTTTTTGCCGCAGCATACTCCTTCTTGATCTGCTGTTTCTGGTAGTGTTTATTCATATCGCGGTGGTTTTTCATCTCGGGATGTTCCTGAACGGTCTTCTCATAATGGAGTTTTTTGTCTGCGGCCTCTGACTTATGTTCCAGACGAGAGACCTTCTCAAAGGGTTTATTTGCGCTGGACTGCCTGTGATGGCTATACCGGCGGGAAATGGTCTCGGCTGCAATCTCTGTTTTATGCGCCGCCTCCACACCGGAGTTCTCCCGTTCCTCTTCGTGGATTTTGCCATGAATGGCTGAGGCAAGGGTGTCACCAACTTTAGAGACACCTTTTTTTGCCTCAAATTGGAGCTTGTTCGGTTTCTTTGGGGATTTGATCTCATCCTCAAAGAAAAGCCGTGTTTTGCCTTTGCCGGTTTCTTCATCCACAACGCGCTCTTTCTTGAGAACCTTCTTGGTGGGCAGCTTTTCTCTGGCGGCATCCAGACGCTCATGCGCCCGTTCTGACCACCTTTCAAGATGCTCAATATGCCGTGTCACAGGCTGTTCATCAAAAGACGGAGCATCGGAGGCGGTCTGAGCAGCTTTATCCAGAATCACATCACCATCCAGACTTTCCACTGTCTTTGCTTTGCGCAGGGCATCGGTTACAGCAGTTCTGGCTACCACACCACCAAATCCAACAGATGAAGTATGGGGAGTATCAGCACCATAGGAAAGTGGAGCCGCAATATCTCCTGTGCCCATATCATAGTTTGGAATTTCTGTTGTTTTCTGCTGACTGTCCTCTGTTTGATATGCTGTATGCCGTTTTGTAGGCTCTGATGCCAAAGAGAAGTCATCCTCATGAGGCTTTACGAGTTGAGCATCTTCTAATCGCTGAGAAACCTTTTCCGAAGTCCCTTCGGTAAGATTTTCTTCCACAGCACCATCTCTGGTCATTCTCAGGACAACCTTATCTCTTGGCTTCATCTGATCATGCGCCATCAGGCATCACCTCCAATCCGCGCTCTGGCAAGCTCTGTGTAATCAGGATTTAGTTCAATCCCGATATAGTGCCGCCCCATGCGACGAGCAACCATGCCGGTTGTACCACTTCCGAAGAAAGGATCAAGGACAACGCCATCTTCGGGGCATCCAGCCAGAAGACAGGTCTCAACAAGTTTCGGAGGATAGGCTGCATAGTGGCCTCCCTTGTAGGGGACGGTATTGATTACCCAAACATCCCGCTTGTTGCGCAGGGGATTGATCATCTCATCGGTGATTGCCCCATGTTCCCGACACCGATTGATGGTCTGCTGCTGTGACTGACCGGGGATAGCACTTCCGAATTTGTTGCTGCCATTGATCCCACGCTTGAGCCTCTGTGCCGTGGCCGCAGAAATTGGCTCAGAAATTGCCTTATGGTCAAAGTGATATTTCCGGGACTTGGAGAACAGGAAGATATGCTCGTAGCACCTTGCGCATCGGTCTTTCACGCTCTCTGGCATAGGGTTTTCCTTCATCCAGATGATGTCATTACGAAGATACCAGCCGGAGTCACGCAGAGCAAAGGCGAGCAACCACGGTATGCCGATCATGTCCTTTGGTTTGCAGCCCTCAACTTTCTGGTTGAGAGCCACCGCCTGACCATTCCGGCCTTTGGGATTTTTGGGATCAACATAGTCTCCCTGATTACCTTTTCCAGCATAGGTGTCAGAGATGTTAAGCCACAGTGTCCCATCGGAACGCAAAACGCGCCTGACTTCTGTAAACACATCGGTCAGGCGCGATATATATTCTTTTGGTGTTGCCTCTCTGCCAATCTGTTCATCCATTCCGTAGTCCCGCAGCGCATAATACGGAGGGGAGGTGACGCAGCAGTGGACGCTCTCGTCCGGCAGTCCTTTAAGAACTTCAAGGCAATCACCTGTATAAATGGTATCAAGCTGTATGGTCGTTCACTCCTTCCCATTAAGATTTGACGGAGAATTAGTCGGAGAAATACTCGTCCGGCTCGTAGTCCTCATCATCATCAAGCAGCTCGTCCTCCCAGCGAGTGATAATGTCCTTGGCCTCCTTCGCCGCGTCCCGGTAGACGGACAGACGGCTCTTTTCGTAGGAGGCAAAAGCTGGAACGAACTTGCTAAACTCATGGATAGCGCGGACATCCTTGCTGCGCATAGAGCAAACCATGTCGATCAGCTCGGCCATCGTCAGCAGATCCTCTACCATGAGATCATATTCATCCTTGCTGAGAGTAACCGTATCGGTATCCTTGGTTTCTTTCTCCTTGCTGACCTCAACAGAGGCAATGGCATACTGCTTTTCCATCTTTTCTACCAAATCGCAGATGAAGTCCATCGTTTCATCGGCGCAACGGGTGATTTTGTCCCGCACATGAAGATAAGCTCGATGGTGCTTTTTCAGCGTCTCCTCCTCTCGGATAAGGTTGACCAGCGCAACGCTCTGTTCCATCATAGTGAAGAAGGTATCCAGTCCTTCCATATACTCAGCAAAGGGCATCTGCACTTCGCCTTTGATGTGTTCATCCATCAGTTCTTTCATAGCATCGTTCTTGAAGTTCTTATTCATATTCAAAATCCTCCTGTCAATTAAACGGTCTCTTCGGGCTTGGTGGTCATGATACGGTACAGCATGGTCTCCTTCGGGAAGTTATCCTTGAAGGGAACAATGGTAGAGCCGTAGAAGATGAGTCCTTCACCGGCATTGGAATTGGTGATGTAGTTTTGCTGGCTGGGCGAAATGTTCAGGGCTTTGGAAAGAATCTGCCGGTCTCCGCTGGCTTGGTTCAAGAGGTAGACAAAATCGGAGTTCTCAAAAATGTTCTCTACTTCACGAGATGCCAGCAGATCCTTGACATTCTGCGTAATTCCGGTCGGAATGCCACCCCATTTTCTGAACCTTTTCCAGATTTCAACGGAGTAGGCCGCAGTCTGTTCTTCCTTCAAGAGCAAATGAAATTCATCCATGTAGTATCGAGTGGACTTGTGCTGGGCGCGGTTGATGGTTACTCGGTTCCAGACCTGATCCTGCACAATGAGCATCCCCAGCTTCTTGAGCTGCTTGCCAAGTTCCTTGATGTCGTAACAGACAAAACGGTTATTGACATCCACATTTGTTCTATGATTGAAAACATTGAGGCTGCCGTGGACATAGATTTCAAGGGCAGTGGCAATTCGCTGTGCCTCTGGCTCTTTCTGGCTGCGCAGGACATTGTAGAGGTCCTCAAGAATAGGCATTTTTTCAGGGACCGGATCAGAAAGGTAATCCTGATAGACCATGCGGACGCTTCGGTCAATGATGGTCTTTTCCACTGGCTGCAACCCCTCTTTGCCTCCGACAATCAGCTCACACATGGAGAGGATGAAGTCAGACTTCAAGGTCAGCGGGTTTTCCTCTTCGGAGTAATTAAGGTTGATGTCAAGCGGATTGATATAGTCGGGGCTGATGGGCGAAATGCGAATGACCTGACCGCCAAGTTTCTGTACCAGCGGGTAATATTCAGCCTCGGGATCGCACACAATGATGTCATCCTCTGTAATCAGAAAGGCATTCGTCATCTCGCGTTTGGCTGAAAAGGATTTGCCACTACCGGGTGTCCCGAGAATCAAACCATTGGGATTCTTGAGCTGTTTCCTGTCCACCATGATCATGTTGTTGGATAGAGCATTCAGCCCGTAATACAGTGCCTCGCCGCCCTGAAACAACTCTTGCGTTGTAAATGGGACAAAGATTGCCGTGGATGAGGTGGTTAGGCCGCGCTCAATCTCTACCTGATTTAGTCCGATAGGGAGGCTGCTCATGAGACCTTCTTCCTGCTGAAAATCCAGACGCTTGAGCGCACAGTTATACTTCTGAGCAATGGAGGCCGTTTGGAAAACCGCATTTTCGAGCTTCTGACGAGTGGTGGCGGTATTCATCAGAATGATGGTAACAAGGAACATTCGCTCATTCCTTGTTTGAAGATCCTGCAACAGACGCTTTGCCTCACCGCCGAAGGTTGCAAGATCAGAGGGGATGATGTCCATGTCGTACCCGGAACGGACGGCTTTTTTCTGCTCTTCGATCTTCATTTTGTCAAGGTCTGTGATCTTCATTTTAATCCGCTTGATGGCCTGAGCCTGATCAATGGTGCGGATATGAAAATTGACCGTAATGTTGCTGTCCATATCGAGGAAGTCAGCCAACATACGGTCATTCAGCTCCGGCGCGAGAATCTGCAAAAAGCTGACCGCACCGATGGTCTTGCCCATTTTGAAACACTTGCCTTCTCTAAAATCAAAGGAAGTTGGGGCAATGAAGTCTTTGGTGCTAAGTCCGGTACGAGCCACCATGTCAAAGGAGAAGCGGAATGGCTCATTGGTGTCCATATTGAACACATCATGCAGCACTTTCAGTCTCTCGTAGCCGGACAGCGGCTCCGTCCTCACGCCGAGGGTTTTGAAATTGTTGAGAATATCGGTCTCAATCCGTTCGAGCTTGGGCTTGGCGGTGCGCAGGGAGTCGGCCTCAATACCGAAAGTGATGAATTTGCGCTTGAGCAAGCCGTTATTACCTTTTGTGAGCTGGTTTTGCAGCATCTCCGAATACTCGGTACGGATGTCATTGAAAGCATCGTCCTGAGATGGGATATTGATGGACTTCTTGAACTCATTGATATTCGTCCTCTGGTTGATAAAAGAGAGCTGGACGAAAATCGAGCTATCAAAGTAATTGAGGAAATCGCACCAATTCTCGAAGATTGCGGTCTTATCCTCATTCTGGGCAAGCTGGTAGTTGATGTCGTTATATCGGACGGTCTTTGTGTAGAGGCGGCTGTTGACCTTACAAATTCCATCACGGCACATCTCCACATAGGGGATAGTCTGCTGTGCAGACTTATGAGCTTTTTTTCCCTTTCGATCTTTCTTCTTCTGCATGACGATTTTTTTCTTTTCCTCAGCAGAGAGAACATCACTGACCACTCTGCCATTTTTGAAAGCCTGATTAGACTTTGCCATCTTTTTGTTGCTGTTCAATACGCAATTCCTCCTGTTCCTTGATTTCCTGCTGGATGGCAGCGTAGAGATTGTTGGTACGGTATGGCCGTACTTTGTCCCTCAGAAACATGGCTTTAATCACATGACTGAGTATTTTTTCTGCCGGTTGTCCGTCTTTCTCATAGAGCGCAAAGAAGATAAACGGGAGCATCAGTACGACCATGAGCATTGCTGCCGTGGTGATCCCGAGGCTCGTCTTGGTTAGAAAATAAACTGGCACACCCACTGCCGCGGCCAAAGCAAAGCAGATGAGCTGCCTCTTGGTCAGATTGAACATGACCTTCGTTTTAACTCGATTAAGATCCTTTGGAACCGGTACAAATGCCATTGGAAACCTCCTTTCCCAGCGAGATGCTGCATTCTACTTCGTTACCCCAAACATCCCACCCCTCGGGAGACTGTCTGGCAAAAAGTTCTATCCTTGTAACATCGCCCATGAGCCGGACGATCCGGTCTCTGGTCTCATCAGGTTTTTTCGAGTGCTGCTCAATGTGGCTCATGATGACCTGATGCACACCCGGATTTACCCGTTTTGGATGTCCTTTGGTGGCAAGAATGCAAAGCTCTGCATTTGCCCGTGTCCAGTAACCCATGCCCCAAAAGAGGCTATCGCTCTTGCGGTTTTGTTTGATCCAGACAAAAGCAACGGTTTTATATTCAAACCCCCATGCCTCAATGACTTGTAGTGCTTCCTGCAAGCATGGGAAGGTGATCCAAATAAAGAGAGCGCAGTCTTTTTCTGCAAGCTCCCCAACAGGAAGAGCCTTGATGTCCTCAAGGCTCATGGTGGGATAATGACTTTCTGCTGAACGCCCCTGACCTTTTCTGGAATAAGTCCGGTATTGCCACGGGGGATCAGCATAGATCACGCTGTATTTTTTCATCCTCTTCCTCCTTCCTCAGTGGGCATTGAACAGTGATTTTGCAAGAGAACCCGACTTTAGAAGCGAAAAACACAGGATGACCGTGTACGCCGCGACTGAGAACAGAGCCGAGTGGATATTTGACGCAATTATCATGTTATTGACGAGGACGGCATAGATGCCAACACAGACCATGATGAGAAACCCTTGAAATGCAAGTGCGAACAATCCCTTGAGGTAGTTACTTCCGATACTGCCCCATTCTCGATTGCTCATGGTCGCAATAGGAATAGGCGCAATACTCACGGTGCAATAAATCTCAATCATACGGCCATAAAGGATAACCGTAATGAGGATAGACATGATCTTGAGACACAAGCTGATGATAAGGGTTTCAACTGCGAGGCCAAGCAGCTCACCAACGCCCATCGCCTCCATCCCATCCCGCATCATATCGAGGGTTGATGCAATGTCAATGTTCGTATTACCGCTGATCACTCCTGCTGCGCCAGCGACAACATTTTGCCCGATGTCGAAAACTGCCATCACGATGTCAAAGGTGTTGGTCACGAGGTAGATTGCCACAGCAGCCTTGAAAAACCACTTGAAGAACATCCATGTGTCCATATCATGAAGGTTGTTCTTCTCGGTGATCATGGAAATCAACTCGTAGCACAAGACGAAGGTGATGATAATTCCGGCAATGGGGACTATCACGCTTTCGGATAGTCCCCGGATCATCGTATAGATGCCGCCGTTCCATGTAGATGGGGTTTTACCCACCTCCGAAGCAATCACTCCAACCTTCTCATTGACATCGGTGAACATATTGGTCAGATTGCTTTCGATCATCCCCATGAGTAAATCTTTGATTGCCTCTTCGATTTTCTCTAAGATAAAACCCAATATTTCACCGCCTTTCGTTTAAGCTGGGAAAGCAGATTAGAACAGGCCAGAGAGCAGAGGGACGAGGGTAGTGCCGATGAGAACGACTCCACCACCGGCCATGAGCTGCTTGATCCCCTGTGACTTGGCTCCCGGATTGTCGTTGCCATAACCTTCCATCAGGTTGACAACGCCCCACACAGCCAAGCCAGCTCCGAGGGCAATGACAAGAGTTTGCAGTACAGTGACAGCCTGATTGATAAATTCCATATATGAACCTCCTGTTTTTGCTGACAAAATGTGGGAGAGTGTATGTTTCAACACTCTCCCTTGTGGATAAGTGGAATACTGTCTTTCTTAAAACAGGCCGGAAAGCAGCGGGACGAGGGTAGTGCCGATGAGAACGACTCCACCACCAGCCATGAGCTGCTTGATCCCCTGCGACTTGGCTCCCGGATTGTCATTGCCATAACCTTCCATCAGATTGACAACACCCCACACAGCCAGACCAGCTCCGAGGGCAGTAACGAGAGTCTGCAAAACAGTGACAGCCTGATTGATAAATTCCATGAATTGTCCTCCTTAATTTCATCTGATTTTGAAAATGGGCATAAAAAAAGAAGCCCCGTCTTGGTTCTGCTTCGAGCTTGACGCTCCTGCGCAGTGCAAAGACGGGGCTTTAGCTGACCTCTCCCATGTCGTAGAGATCAAATTTCTCGGTGGGCTTGACCACCAGCTTATGAGTTCGGTACTTCTCGATGTCAAAGGCATATTTCTTGTTGGAATCAGACAGCAGCTTGTATTTTGGATGCTTCGTAATGTCGTACTTATCACTGAGAAAAGGTCTCACGCCTCTGAGCTGCAAAATACATTTGCTGCCGTCCATTACTGCAATTTCATCCTGAGACATCAATTCTTTCCCGACCTTCTGATAGGTAAGGCCGTAGGAGTTATTGGTGGAACGGGTTTCTGAGGTATTATATAGGTCAATCGTCTCTTTGCCTAAGACCTCACTGAGTTCCTTCAAGGTGGACTTTTCTTTTCCACCGAGAAAGAGCGTACAGTCACAGTTGCCGACGATGGTATCAGCCGCATCCTTGTAGATGGTCTTGAGCTGAGACTGTGACTGCAAAATAATAGAAGCCGAGATTTCCCGACTTCGGATGGTGGCAATGAGCTTGTCGAATTTTGGGATTTGACCGATATTGGCGAACTCATCCAGCAGACAGCGGACATGAACCGGCAATCTGCCATTGTAGACATCATCGGCCTTGTCGCAGAGCAGATTGAACATCTGTGAGTACATGATGGCTACAATAAAGTTAAAGGTGTCATCCGTATCACTAATGATAACGAAAAGTGCCGTTTTCCGATCTCCGAGGGTATCAAGCTCCAACTCGTCGTAGCTCATCAGCTCCCGGAGTTCTGCGATGTCAAAAGGTGCAAGCCGCGCACCACAGGAAATCAGGATAGACTTCGCAGTTTTGCCAGCGGCTAATTTATATTTGCGGTATTGCTTCACAGCAAAGTGATCTGGGTTTCTCGCCTCAAGGTCATCGAACATGAGATCAACTGGATTTTTGAAGTTCTCATCATCCTCTCTGGCTTCGGAGGCATTGATCATTTCGAGCAGGGTAGTGAAGTTTTTCTCATGATCCGGGGCCTCATACCAGATGTAGCCGATAAGTGCAGTGTAATAGAGCTTTTCTGCCTTCACCCAGAAATCCTCGCCGGACTTATCGCCATCTCCCTTCGTATTGACAATAATCGTATTAACCAGCTTGAGAATATCCTTCTCTGAGCGAATGTAGCTGAATGGATTGTAGTGCATTGACTTTTTGAAGTTTATTGTGTTCAGTGATTTAATAACATACCCGTGATGGACAAGCATCTTGCCAGTTTCGACGAGTAAAGTCCCTTTTGGATCGGTGACGATGAAACTGACCGGAAAAAGTTTCGAGGTACACTGCATCAAATTGGGCTTAACGAAGAACCTTGTTTTGCCTGAGCCTGAGCCGCCGATGACGAGAATATTCTTATTTCTCGCATACTTCGGTTGTTTTGGACGGCTGTTCATCGTCAGAGCTTCTGTCTGGGTGAGAATGACATTGTTGTCAAAATCACTATCCATGTAGGGCCGGATGTCTTCTGGTTTACCCCAACGCGCAGATCCGTATTCCATCCCTTGACGAAATTTCTTGCGGTTTTTACCCTTCATGTAGACGGCCAGCTTGAGCAGACCTCCGGCTGCTGCACCGATGAGCAAGTCCATCGGATTGAAGCTGGGTAAGGGATTGGCGAACGCTGCGCCGAAATTGGCGAAACCGCCTATGAGCTTGTCCACAAACTCAGTGCCGGGTGCGAGACGAAAGACCGCAGCGACCTTATTCACGAAGTAAAAGGCAAAGAGATACGGGAGGTTGAGAAGAATGAGCTTCTTGAGGTCTACTTTCTTGGTCATAGCTCAACCCCTCGATCCTTGTCTTTCACCTTGACCTTCTCTTTCTGCTGGGCTTTGGCCTTCTGCATCTGACGGGAGAGCATCTGCTTAAGGGAAGGCTTATCGCTCTCTCTGACTTTTTTGGCAGAGAACTCTTTGAATGCCTGAGTCATCACATCCACATCGCGGCCTTTGAAAAAGACCAGATAGCGCGGAGGCTCTTCTGAGGTATCCTTTTTCAGTGCATAGTCAATCCCGTATTTACTTGCTGTACGCTCAAAGGACTTGATGTTCCCATCTGTCACTTCAATATTGCTTATAGCGGCATTCTGCTCAACAAGTTGTTTGATAGACTGCTTTCCTCGATATATTTTCGGCTGAGAATGCTGTTTCTGAGCTTTCTCGATTTCTTCAACAAACTTCTTGAGAGCCTTTTCCAGCACTTCCGCAGAGATTTTGCCGCCACGGATCGCCAAAGCAACGACTTTGGTATTTACTTCATCTTGCATAGGGACCTCCTTTCTCGGATTTTAAGAGGATAGCTGCCAGAGCTAAGGCGGCACACCTCTGAGGATGAAAATATAAGACATGAGAATCCTCCTTTCTGGCGTTGTAACTTCCGGTTGATTTACCATCCGTGGAAGTCATGGTTGACCTGAGCTGTATAGTAGTTGTCCATCGTGACAGGAGCATTGTAGAGCGTGGTCAGAAGATAAGCTCTGATATTCCGAATGTCGGAAGGGCAGTTCTCCATCGCATGAAAGACATACTCTATATGGCTGCTGTTAAGCTTGAGGAAACGGGACTTGACTACCTCTTGCGGCATATCCTCACCGTTGATCCTGATAGTCTTGCTTGAAGAACAGATAGCATCCAGCATGATCTCAACGATTTCTTCCAAACGGTCTCCTTCGGGACACTGGCAGAGAATACCGAACTCGATATTGTCTTCGATAATTTCTCTGTACTGTCTTCTCAAAGACATCACATCCGTCTCATCATTCCCGTACCAAGTGCATGAGTGATTGATAGATGTGTCCTTTATCAAGAGAGTATTTTCTTGTTGTGTAATTACTTGTTTAGTATTTAATTGTGTTGGATTCCCCGATAACGGAGCATCCGTTGACGGTTTCACCGACATCGGCTTTTCCGATGACGGTATTTCCGATGCCGGTTTAGCCAACTCCGGTATCTCAAAGACAAGGTATTCACTGTGAGACATCTTGCCGCCTTTGTCCCTGAGCTGCCTTCTTATGATGTACCCGGCTTCTTCTAGCTCCTTAACGGCTGATCGTACTCCGTCGATGCCGTCAGTGTTGAGCTTAGCAAGCCCCTTGAGGGAGTAGTCCCACTCGTCAGGGAGACTGAGAATTTTGGACATCAGCCCTACCGCCTTGAGCGAGAGCGACTTATTTCTGAGATGATGATTACTCATCGTGGTGAAGTCACTTAGCTTAGCGACTCTGAATACTGCCATGTGATTATCGCTCCTTTGTGCAGTCCTGCTGGCAGCGACGAGTAGACAGTCTGGTCAGCGAGTAGGGACATTCTGCAAACACGCAGGACTGATATTTCCAATGGGGGCGATGGAACTTGCATGACCGGCACTCCGGGCAGATTCCATCGCAACCGCTATCAAAGTGATCATAAGGCGTTTCCTGCATCAATACCTCGAACGCCACCGAGCATCCACTTGAGAACATTTTGAAAACCTCCATTTATCCAAAAAAATAAGCCCCGGTATTGTTCTGCTTTGAGCAACGCTCTTGCGCAGTGCAATACCGGGGCTTTCCCGATTGTTCAGTTTGATGCTGCCGTCCTCCTTTCCCGTGTGCGGTTGCAGCCCACCGCAGTCATTCAGCTTTAATTGGATGCTCGTGAAGTTGGACAAAATCAGCGAAACACCAGTGTTTTCAAGGCTTTTCTGACTTGCCCCTATTATAACTTAATCGTCGATGCGGCGGACGATTCCGGTTGCTTTCATCTGTGTACCATCCTTCCCATTCTGCATTTTCCCATGCTGTGTAGTTATTATGTGGAAGCGGCAGGGAAATATACACCTGCCCGTCCTGTGTTTGCCAAACAGGGGCGGCTATGATACAATAAATTTACTACAGAAAGGATGGGCAGAGGATGCAGCAGATTTTGATTTTGGGCGGCGGCGCAGCCGGTCTGGCCGCTGCGCTGGCGGCAGCACAGACCGCAGAGGGCCGCGCACACATCACCGTGCTGGACAAAAACGCGAAGGTGGGCAAAAAGCTTCTGGCCACCGGCAACGGGCGCTGCAATCTCGACAACCGGGACATCACGCCGGAGCGGTATTTCACCAGCAGCCCCAAAGCCCTGCGCCGCCTGCTGAGCGCCGTGGACGAGGCTGCGCCGCTGGCGTGGTTCGAGAGCCTCGGCCTCTACCCCCGCACCGACGAGACCGGGCGGGTGTACCCGTATTCCAATCAGGCGGCGGACGTGCTGGCCCTGCTGGAGCACCATCTGTCGAGACTGGGCGTCGAGGTGCGCACCGGCTGCACCGTCCAGAACCTGAGCCAGAGCCGGGGCGGCTATGCCGCCCAAATCGAGACAGAGGCAGGCCGCGAGACCCTGCGGGCCGACGCCGTCATCTGCGCCATGGGCGGCGATGCCGGCCCCCAGTTCGGCACCGATGGCTTCGGCACCCGGTTCGCCGCCCAGTGCGGCGGACGGATGGCCCCCCTCTATCCCTGCCTGACGGCCCTGCAGTGTGCTCATCCCCGCAAGCCGCTGGCCGGCATCCGGGCCAAGGGCTGCGCCAGCCTGCTGGACGGCGCAGATGGCCGCGTGCTTGCCCGGGAAACGGGCGAGGTGCAGTTCACCGAGTACGGGCTTTCGGGCATCTGCATCATGCAGCTTTCGGGCCTGCTGGCCCCGGGGCGCGGACCGAAGCGGCCTGTCGTGGCCCTCGACCTCTTCCCTGCTCTGAGT